>Ga0187809_10000048_pt1 | contig 91868 bp, 81 predicted proteins | sample NC_wetland_sal_i_8_FD_132415 | JGI IMG/M metagenome (GOLD analysis project Ga0187809, IMG submission 132415) | Wetland sediment microbial communities from Neuse River Estuary, North Carolina, USA - ASW_4 | ecosystem: Environmental > Aquatic > Freshwater > Wetlands > Sediment | place: USA: North... | reverse complement strand
GGCACCTCGCTGCTCGTCGTCGCCGTCAACAGCGCCACGGCCCTCACCGCGCGGCTGGCCTCCGGGGTCACCCTCGACTGGAGGGTCGTCGGCGTCTTCACGGCCGCCGCCGTGGTCGGCAGCCTCGCCGGAACCCGGGTCGCTGCAGCCGCCTCACCGCGGCTGCTCACCCGGGTCTTCGCGGGCTCCCTCGTCGTCATCGCCGTCTACATCGGCATCCGCAGCGGGATGGCGCTCACCTCCTGAGCCCGGACACGCCGCGGGCGCGCGTCGGAGCAGGGGGATCACGACGCGCGCCCGGGGTTTCAGGGTACCCGGCCAGGTGCCGGAGCGGGGGCTTCGGCCGAGAGTTTTCACCCCGGCATACGGAGGCAACCGGCTGCCCGGCCTCGACCAGGGGCGAGGATGGCCGCGCTCTCATCCGCCGAGCGGGCAGATCCGGTCCCAACAGGCGGGCGACAGAGGGCCTTCATCGAGGCTTCATCGGCGGACCCCTGCGGGCTTCACGACCTCCCCGTTGAGTGGGGTACAGATCCTCCGCCACCCACCCAAGGAGCACACGATGAACGTCACCGACACCACCGACACCACCTCGACGAACCCCGCGGGCCCGAGCCCCACCGGCCCCCGGCGCCGGACCGTCGCCGCCGTCGCCGTCACCCTCGGTGCCGTGGCCGCCCTCGGCCTCGGCATCGCCGCCACCGCCGAGGCGCGCCAGGTGGGTCCGTTCGGCATGGCGCCGACGGCCACCACGACGAGCGTCGACGCCGACGTCGCGGCGGGCCTGCAGTACAGCCGGGAGGAGGAGCGCCTGGCCCGCGACGTCTACGCCGCGCTGGCGGCGCGGTACGACAACGCGGCGCCGTTCAGCATGATCACCCGGAGCGAGCAGGTGCACTACGACGCCGTCGGGACGCTCCTGGAGCGCTACGGCATCGCGGACCCCTCGGCGGGTCGTGCAGCGGGCAGCTACGCCGACCCGACGCTCCAGGCGCTCTACACCGACCTCATGGCCAAGGGCAGCGCGTCGCTGGACGCGGCCTATGACGTGGGCATCGCCATCGAGAAGCAGGACATCGCCGACCTCGACAAGGAGCTCGCCGGCACCCTGCCCGCCGACGTCCGGACCGTGCTGACCAACCTGCGGTCCGGGTCGGAGCACCACCTGACCTCCTTCACGAACGCGGCCGACGGCGTGACCACGGGCGGTGGCTACGGCGCCGGTGGCGCGGGCCGGTGGGGCGACTCCTCCGCCACCCCCGGGGGCTCCACCCCGATGGGCGGGATGGGCCACGGCGGCCCCGGCAACGGCACCTGGGGGGCCGGCCCGGCCAGCACCTCGATCTGACCGGCCGTCAGGCTCTCGCCGCGAGGGGCAGGGTCGCCGTGAACACGGCACCCTGCCCCTTTCCCGGCGAGGTGGCACTCAGCTCGCCGCCATGGGCGCGCATGATCCCGCGCGCGATGGTCAGTCCGATGCCCGATCCGGAGTCCTGCCCGAGCGTCCGGCGACCGGGCACCCGGTAGAAGCGTTCGAACACCCGGTCCAGGTCCTCCGGGGCCAGTCCCTCACCGGTGTCGGCGACCCGCAGCACCGCGGTCGACCCCTCGGCCGACCACGACACGGCCACGGTGCCGCCCTCGGGGGTGGCCCGCAGCGCGTTGCCGACGAGGTTCGTCACGACCTGGGCGACCCGGTCGGCATCGGCGCGCACGACCAGGGCCTCCGGGCCGCGCTCGAGGACCAGGCTCAGCCCGGCATCCGCCGCCTGCGGCCGGAGCCGTTCCGCGGCCGCCGCGGCCACCTCCCCGAGATCGACGGCGTCGAGGTGCAGGGCGACCCGCCCCTCCTCGGCCCGGGACAGCGAGGACAGGTCCTCGCTCAGCCGCTTGAGCCGCTGCACCTCCGCGCCCACCTGTCCGAGCTCGGTGGAGGTCGTCGGCATGACCCCGTCGATCATCCCTTCGACATACCCCTCGATGACGGTCAGCGGCGTCCGCATCTCGTGGGCCACCTCGCCCATCAGCCGCACCCGGCGGGACTCGGTCTCGGCAAGGGCCTGGCCGAGGGTGTTGACGTCGACGGCGAGCTCGGCGAGCTCGCGTTCGTGCGGAAGGGGCACCGGCACGGCATACCGGCCCCGGGCCATCTCCCGGGTCGCGGCCCGGACCGTACCCAGCGGGCGGACGAGCCGGTATGCCGCGAAAGCGCCGATGATGCCCGCGGCCGCCGCTCCGACGAGGGCGCCGACGACGAGGGCCTGGTCGACCGCGTCGGCGAACTGCTGGCGCAGTGCCCCCTGCTGCCCGCTCCCGGGGCCGAGGCCGCCGCCCATGCCCGGACCCATCGGGCCCGTCTGCATCCTGTCGAACAGGGTGGGCGCGAGCTGACGGACGACGACGAACGTGGCCAGCAGCCCGACGACGGCGACGAGGAGGTGGGAGAGCACGAGCCGGATCGACAGGCGGTTCATTACGCCACCCTCACCGGCTCGAGGAGGAACTTGTAGCCGACACCGCGCACGGTGCCGATGACCCTGGGCTGGGCCGCGTCGTCACCCAGTGCCCGGCGCATGCTGCGGATGTGGACGTCGACCACACGCTCGTCGCCGTAGAAGTCGTAGCCCCACACCTTCTCGAGGAGCTGCTGCCTGGAGAAGACCCTGCCCGGCGCCTCGGCGAGCGCCACGAGGAGGTCGAACTCAAGCGTCGAGAGCGTGACCGGGCCGGCATCGTTCCTCAGCTCGCGTCGGTGCTCGTCGAGGGTGAGCCCGACGAACGACAGGACGCCGTCGTCCTCGCCGGACGCCGACCCACCCCCCGCCCCGGTCGGCCCGCTGCGGCGCAGCACCGTCTTGACCCGGGCGACCACCTCACGGGGGCTGAACGGCTTGGTGATGTAGTCGTCGGCGCCCACGCTGAGCCCGACGAGGGTGTCGACCTCCTCGCTGCGCGCGGTGACGAGGATGACGCACAGGTCGGCGGCCGCCCCTGCCCGGATCCTGCGGAGCACCTCGAGGCCGTCGAGGTCGGGCAGCCCGACGTCGAGGAGGACCAGGTCGGGACGGGCGGTGTCGCTGGCCGCCTGGCGCAACGCCTCCGCACCGAGGCCCGCCTCGGTCACGGTGAAGCCGTCGGCCTCGAGGTAGGCACGCAGCACCGTGCGGATCTGGGGTTCGTCGTCGACGACGAGAACGCGACGGGCCACCGGCTTCCTCCTCGGGTCGTGCGCCGAGGCCAGCCTAGAGGGGCCGTGGTCGCCTCTGACCGGCACCCGCGACCGTGGCCTACTCTTCGTGGGGTACGGCACCGTCGCCGCACGTCGACCTCGGAAGGACCCCCCGTGAGCACCACCCCCGACCCCCAGACCGGCGCCCGCGTGGCCGCCGACGACCGGGCCCACGTCTTCCACTCGTGGTCAGCCCAGGCGCTCATCAACCCCCTGCCCATCGCCGGAGCGCAGGGCTCGTACTTCTGGGACTACGAGGGCCACCGCTACCTCGACTTCTCGAGCCAGCTCGTCAACGTCAACATCGGCTACCAGCACCCCACCCTCGTCGCCGCGATCCAGGAGGCCGCGGGCCGGATGACGACGCTGGCCCCGACCTTCGCCGAGGCCTCGCGCTCGGAGGCCGCCCGGCTCATCGCCGAGCTCGCCCCGGAGCGCTTGAACAAGGTCTTCTTCACCAACGGCGGCGCGGAGGCCACCGAGAACGCGATGCGCATGGCGCGGCTGCACACCGGCCGCAGCAAGGTGCTCACGGCATACCGGAGCTACCACGGCGCGACGAACGGCTCGATCACCGCGACCGGGGACCCGCGGCGCTGGCCGTCGGAGCCGGGTATGCCGGGCATCGTCCACTTCTGGGGGCCCTACCCCTATCGCTCGGCCTTCCACGCGACCTCGGCCGAGGAGGAGAAGGACCGCGCGCTGCAGCACCTGCGCGAGACGATCATGGTCGAGGGACCCTCGACGATCGCCGCCATCATGATCGAGACCGTCGTCGGCACCAACGGGATCCTCGTCCCGCCGGACGGCTACCTCGCCGGCGTCCGGGAGATCTGCGACGACCACGGGATCGTCTTCATCGCCGACGAGGTCATGGCCGGGTTCGGCCGGTGTGGTGAGTGGTTCGCCGTCGACCACTGGGGCGTCGAGCCCGACCTCATCACCTTCGCCAAGGGGGTCAACTCCGGGTACGTGCCGCTCGGCGGGGTGGTCATCTCCGACGAGATCGCCGCGACGTTCGAGAAGCGGGCCTTCCCCGGTGGGCTGACCTACTCGGGGCACCCGCTGGCCTGTGCCTCCGCCGTGGCCTCGATCGGGATCTTCAAGGACGAGAACATCCTCGACAACGTCCGGAGGGTCGCCGACTCGGTGATCGAGCCGCGCCTGGCCGAGATCGCCGCGAAGCACCCCAGCGTCGGCGAGGTGCGCGGGCTGGGGTTCTTCTGGGCCGTCGAGCTCGTCCGCGACCGGGAGACCCGCGAGCCGCTCGTGCCGTTCAACGCCGCGGGTGACGACGCGGCCCCGATGGCCGCCTTCACGGCCGCCTGCAAGGCCGAGGGCCTCTGGCCGTTCACCCACTTCAACCGGACGCACGTCGTGCCGCCGTGCACGACGACGGCCGAGGAGATGGCCACCGGGCTCGACATCCTCGACAAGGCGCTCGACGTCGCCGACGAGTTCACCACCGACTGATCGCCCGGCGCGGGGCGCTTCACCCGGGAAGGTGTCTGTTCACCCCGGAAATGTTCCGGGGTGAATAGACACCTTCCCCGTTCCGGCGGGAAAGGTGCGGCGGTCAGAGGAGGTAGATGAAGCCGGGGCCCTCGTCGCGGTAAGGGATCCCCAGCGCGTCGAGCGCCGGGCGCCAGGAGCCGGTCACCGAGGGCGAGGAGCCCTCGAACCCGTGGTCCGCCGTCAGCAGGATCGCGACGTCGTCGAGGATCCCCAGAGCCTCCAGATGGTCGAGGAACACGCCGAGCCGCGCGTCGCTCTGGCGCATCGCCTCCCGCGCCATCGGTGAGCGCGGTCCGCCCCCGTGCTGCCCCGCGTCGGTGACGACGTTGGCCCACCAGGTGAGCCGGGGAGCCGCCGCGCCCGACCCGAACAGCTCGAGCACCTGCTGCAGACCCGCGTCGTCGACCTGGACCGCCCACGAGAAGGACGGGTCCGCCAGGAAGGCCGGCTCCGTCACGAACGGCGAGGCCGCCGGGTCGGGGAGCAGGTGCGACATCGCGTCCGCCCCGTCGCCACCGCCCGCCCGGATGAGCCCCATCGTGGAGTAGTCCGCCCCGCGGTCGACGGCCTCGTCGACGCTCGCCGTGCGTGGGGCGCCCGTCGGCGGCACGTGGTCGCCCACCATCTGGAAGACGGTGCGGACCCCGGGGCGGAGCCACTCGCCGCTGCGGTGCCAGGTGGACTGGTCGTTGGGGACCACCCGTTCGCCGGTGGCCCGGTCGAAGTAGACGTTCCCGAGCACGCCGTGCCGGCCCGGTCCGACGCCGGTGAGGATCGAGGTGTGGTTGGTCAGCGTCACGCTCGGGAACTCGGCGACGGCACCGCCGCGCAGCGCCAGCCCGCGCTCGAGGAGGCGGGCGACGTGGGGCAGCTCGCCGGACTGCGCGCCCGCGAGCAGCTCGCCGCAGTGGGCGCCGTCCCAGAGGATCCCCACGACGTGCGTGGGCAGGGGGCCGTCGTCGAGGTAGCCGATGAGCGGCCGACCGTCGAGCCGCTGGCCCCGGGCGTCGACGAGATCGTCGTGGGGTACACCGGCCAGGGTCGCCAGGGTCGGCCCGACGTCGACGAGGCGGGCGTGCTCCTCGACGTACCCGAGCCGGCGGATGCCGGCCCCGCTGAGGAGCAGGGGCGCACGGGACTGGACGGCGTCGAGGGAGCCGTGCTCGCCGACGTGGCCGCCCTCGTCGGGGAAGTAGTGCCGCGGGGTGTGGACGACGGCCACGTCGGGGCTGCGGTCGGGGTCCGCGAAGAGCGACAGGACCCGCCGGGCCGCGAGCGGGTAGGCATTGTCCGTCGACCGGGCGGGAGAGGGGTCGGCGAGCTCGCGCTCGTAGGGCAGGAAGGCCATCGGGTCCTCGCTGCCGATCGGGTCGCTTCCGGCGAGCACGGTCCGCGTCCCGTCGGGCGCGAGCGCGACCCGGCCGACGTGGTTGGCGGCATACGCGACGCCGTCGTCGACCCACAGGACGAGGTCGACGACCGTGGCGAGAGAGGGGTGGCACAGCGCGTCGACGACGGCCTGACGACTCATGCCGTCACTGTAGGGGCCGCCCGCCCCGGGGCCACGACATTCGTTCCCCCGTACGACTTGATCTCGATACCCCTAGGGGTATAGTGGGACACGGTCGCAGGAGCGGCCGCGCCCCACCCGTCCGAGCCACCTCCGACGACGACCCGACGATGAGGAGTCGCCATGTGCAACCCGGCCATCTGCCCGAGGTGTGAGAAGACCACCTGGCGTGGATGCGGGATGCACGTCGACACCGTCATGTCCCGGGTCGGCGCCGAGGACCGGTGCGAGTGCTCGGCCGCGCCCGTGCAGCCCGCGGCCTGGTTCCCGCGCCGGGCGATGGACCGTCGCTAGGAGCCGGAACCTGGCGCCCTGAGCCGAGCTCGCGGCATACCCCGAGGTGGTCTGGGTATGCCGCGAGCTCCCAGGACCGAGCCGGCGGCGTGTAGCGGCCGCCGTTCGGGGTAGAGCCGGGGAGCTGCTCACGCGTTCGCACGGTCACGGACCACGGCACCGCCGCGAACGCTCCCGCGGACGGCCCGTAGCGGGCCCGAGCGGGCCCGGCGCGACCACCCCTGCCTGTCGCGCCGGGCCCGTTGCCGTCCCGCTGGTCAGGTCGTAGAGGTCAGCGAGGACGGGGTGGCGGACGTCGAGCCGCGGGAGGAGGAGCCGCTCGCGCCGCCGGTCGGCAGCTTCGGTGAGGTGACGCCGCACTTCTGGGCGGCGGTGGCCAGCTGCCGGACGAGATCCTGGCGCTCGGCCTTGGTGAGCGTGCCCAGCGGCCGGGTCAGCCCGGTGCCCTGGATGCAGGCGATCTGGTCCGGCGTCAGCCCGTTCCAGAAGGCGGCGCGGGGCCCCGGCGTTGGCAGCGTGACGTTGCACTTCTGCGCGGCGGCCTTCACCTGGGCCTGGAGGGCTCGCCGTTGCTCGAGGCTGAGCGGTCCGACCGGCCGGGTGAGGTCGGCGCCCTTGAGGCAGGACTTCTGGGTGTCGGTGAGGCCGTTCCACCAGGAACGGATGCCCTTGGCCTTCGCCGCGGGCGTGGTGTCGGACGCCGTGACGGCCGAGACGGCGCTCGTGACGGTCGTGGCGCCCGCCGTGGACGCCGTGGCCAGGGCCACGCCGCCGCCGGCGATGACCGCGCCGACTGCGGTGGTCGCGATGACGGACCGTGGGATGCGCATGACTGGTCCCTTCCGTGAGGAGATGCTCCGGTTGCTCCGGACTGCGTCCACCGTGGCGGTCGGCCCTGGCGGGTGCTCGAAGAGTTCCTTGGGATCATCTCGGGACCGCCGTACCCGGCCCCGGTCCCGGCTCCGGCCCCGTCCGGCCTCCAGGAGGTCACGAGGAAACCTCCAGACAGACGCCGGTCCGCTCTGGCAGGTTGGGTCCCATGAGTGACGGCAGCGCCCCGGCCCCGCGCGTCCTCGTCGTCGACGACGAGGAGAACATCGCCTACCTCGTCGGCTCCGCCCTGCGGATGGCCGGCTGCGACGTCGACACCGCCGGAACCGGCGCAGAGGCCCTCGGCCGAGCGGAGATCGCGCGACCCGACGCGATCGTCCTCGACGTCATGCTCCCCGACATCGACGGCTTCGAGGTGCTACGCCGGCTGCGGGCACGCGGCATACCGGCACCCGTCCTCTTCCTCACCGCACGCTCCGACACCGCTGACCGGGTCCGCGGGCTGACCTCCGGCGGCGACGACTACATCGTCAAGCCCTTCGCCCTCGAGGAGCTCGTGGCCCGGGTCCAGCTGGCGCTGCGCCGCCAAGGACGTGGCTCGGCGCACGCGGGCCGCTGGCAGGTGCACGACCTCGTCCTCGACGAGGACGCCCACCGGGTGTGGCGGGGGGAGACCGAGGTCCAGCTGACGGCGACCGAGTTCACCCTGCTGCGCTGCCTCATCACGAATGCCGGCCGCGTCGTGAGCCGGGCCCAGATCCTCGACCACGTGTGGCAGTACGACTTCGCGGGGGAGTCGGCGATCATCGAGTCGTTCGTGTCGACCCTGCGCAAGAAGGTCGACGCGTCCGGTCCCAAGCTCATCCACACCGTCCGCGGGGTCGGCTACTCGATCCGGGAGCCGTGAGATGACGCTGCGTCGACGGCTCGTGCTCGCCGTCGTCGTCCTCGCCGTGACCCTGGCGCTCGCCGCGACGAGCGTCCTCGTCGTCCAGCGCCGCTACCTCGTCGGGCAGCTCGACACCCAGATCTCGTCCCTGGCCAAGAACCCGAAGGCGCTCATCCTGCTGTCGAACCGCGCGAGCGCGGCGGACGTCCTGCCCAACGCCCTCGGCGAGGTCTACATCGGCCGGCTCGGAGCGGGCGGGCGGCTGACCACCGTGCTCGCCCCTGCTGACGACCCCGACCTCGTCCCCGTGATCGCAGCGGGTCAGTCGTTCCCGAGCCCGACGGGGGTGGCGACGGCCTCGGGCCACGCACGGCGGGTGCGGGTCGTCACGGCGCAGCTGGGCAACGGCGCCGAGGCGGTCATCGCGGTGCCGACGACCCGGGCCGACGCGGCCACCGCGCGGCTGGCCACGACCCTCGGCCTCGCCGGCCTGGCGATCGCCCTCGTCGTGGGTCTCGTCGTCTGGTGGGTCGTCCGGCTCGGCCTGCGGCCGATCGCCCAGATGACGGCCACGGCCGACGCGATCGCCGCCGGCGACCTGTCCCGCCGGGTCGAGCCGGCCGCACCGGGGACCGAGGCGGCGCGGCTCGGCCAGGCGATCAACGCCATGGTCGACACGACGCAGGCCACCCAGGCGAGGATGCGGCGGTTCGTCGCCGACGCCTCGCACGAGCTGCGCACCCCGCTCACCACCCTGCTCGGCTACTCCTCGCTGCACACGCCCGGCGGCGGCGCGTCCGCCGAGACCGTCGACGACGCGATGCGACGGATCAACGCCGAGGCGGCCCGGATGACCCGGATCGTGCAGGGCCTGCTGCAGCTCAGCGACCTCGACGAGCACGGCCTGGTCGCCCGCCAGGTCGTGGACCTCGTCCCCCTGCTCCGGGATGCGGTGTCCGACCTGCGGGTCGTCCAGCCCGACCGGCCGGCCTCGCTCGACGCCCCGCCCTCCCTCGTCGTGCCGGGCGACCGCGACCGGCTCTTCCAGGTCGTGGCCGCCCTGACGACGAACGCGATGCGGCATACCCCGCACGACGCACCCATCGCGATCCGGGCGTCCGGGGCCTCGGGCGTGGCACGGGTCGAGGTGGCCGACGGTGGGCCGGGGATCCCGGCGGAACATCTGCCGCACCTCTACGAGCGGTTCTACCGCGCCGACACCGGCCGGGCCCGCAGCCAGGGCGGCAACGGGCTCGGCCTCGCCGTCGTCGCGGCGATCGTCTCGGCTCACGGAGGCCGCTACGGCGTCGACTCGACCCCGGGGGCCGGCAGCACCTTCTGGTTCGAGCTCCCCCTGGGCTGACCCGCCCGCGCCGGGGCCCGGGGTGCGGCCCGGCGTCAGAGGACGTCGTGCCCCGGGTGCGGCTCGCTCGGGATGGTGCCGAGACGACCGGCCTGGTAGTCCTCGAAGGCCTGCACCAGCTCGTCACGGGTGTTCATGACGAACGGGCCGTAGGCCGCGACCGGCTCCCGGATCGGCTGCCCGCCGAGGACGAGGATCTCCAGGTGGGGGCTGCGGCTCTCCTGGGAGGCGTTCGCCGTGACCGAGAGCGACTCCCCGGCACCGAAGACCGCCAGCTGGCCCATCCGGACCGGTCGGCGTTCCGCGCCGACGGTGCCTGCGCCGGCCAGGACGTAGACGAGGGCGTTGAAGTCGCGCCGCCACGGCAGCCGCAGCTCGGCACCCGGTGCCAGCGTCGCGTGGACGAGGGAGATCGGGGTGTGGGTGATCCCGGGACCGTCATGGCCGTCGAGCTCGCCCGCGATCACCCGCAGGAGGGTGCCCCCGTCGTGGCTGCTGAGCAGCGACACCTGCCCGCCCCGGATGTCCTGGTACCGCGGGTCGGTCATCTTGAGCCGGCGGGGAAGGTTGACCCACAGCTGGATGCCGTGGAAGAGACCGCCAGAGACGACGAGCTCCTCCGGGGGCCGCTCGATGTGGAGCAGCCCCGAGCCGGCCGTCATCCACTGGGTGTCGCCGTCGGTGATGACCCCGCCCCCGCCGTGGGAGTCCTGGTGCACGAAGGTGCCGTCCATGATGTAGGTGACCGTCTCGAAGCCACGGTGCGGGTGCCACGGAGTGCCCTTGGGCTCCCCCGGCGCGTACTCCACCTCGCCCATCTGGTCCATGTGGATGAACGGGTCGAGGGCCGCGAGGTCGACGCCGGCGAAGGCCCGGCGGACGGGGAAGCCCTCACCCTCGAAGCCCGAGGGAGCCGTCGTCACCGACGAGACGGGGCGCTCGACGGCATCCGGAGCGGGAGGGGTGACCCGCGGGAGGGCGAGGAGGTCGGGAACGGTGACCGCTGGCATGGTGCCTCCTGGTGCGGCATACGAGTTGGTAGTTGACGCCTCAACAATCCCCTCGAGCGCGCCATTCCCGACCGCCGTCGGCACTCGGTGGCGGGAGACCTAGGGTTGGGGCGTGCCCTCGACCGACCCTGCCACACCGCGTCTGCTCGTCGTCGGCGGCGGGGTCACCGGGCTGGCGGCCGCCTGGGAGGCGGTCCGGCGGGGGGCTGACGTCACCGTCGTCGAGGCCGGCGACCGGTGGGGCGGCAAGGTCTGGACCGAGCGGGTCGACGGTCTCGTCATCGACCACGGCCCGGACGCCTTCATCACCTACAAGAAGGCCGCCCTCGACCTCGTCGGCGAGCTCGGGCTGGAGGGCCGGCTCATCGAGATGGCGGGTGCCCGGGACGTCCAGCTGCGGGCTGGTCGGCGGCTGCTGCCGATCCCGGCAGGCATGGGGATGGTCCTCCCGACCCGGGTCGGGCCCTTCCTCACCACGCGCACGCTCGCGTGGTCGCACAAGGCGCGCGCGGCCCTCGACCTCGTCCTGCCCCGCCGGCTGGGCAGCGAGGACGTCGCCGTCGGCGCCTTCCTGCGGGCCCGGCTCGGCGACGGCGTGGTCGACAGGTTCGCCGACCCGATGGTCGGCGGCGTCTATGGGTCCCGTGTCGACGAGCTGAGCCTCGACGCGGCCCTGCCGATGCTCCGCGACAGCGAGGCGCGGCATCGCAGCATGATCCTCGCGAGCCTGGCCCAGGGCCGGGCCGCCCGGCGCGGCGGGGTGACCCGCGGGGTCGGCTCACCCTTCCGCAGCCTCGACGCCGGCCTCGGCGTGCTCGTCGAGGCGCTCGTCGAGGCGCTCTCGGGCGCCGGAGCCGACCTCCGGCTCGGGGTGGCGGCGGGGCACCTCGCGTCCGAGGGGACCCGGACGGTCGCCACCCTCTCCGACGGGACCGGCCGGTCGTATGCCGGCGTCGTCCTCGCGACCGGGTCCGGGCCCGCGGCCGCGTTGCTGGAGGGCGAGGTCCCGGCCGCCGCGCAGGCGCTGCGCGGCATACCTCTGGCCTCGACGACGGTGGTCCACCTCGCGTATGCCGCGTCCGCCTTCCCCGCCGCACCGACGATGCAGGGGTGGCTGGAGTCCGGCGACGCACCCGCGAGCGCGGTCACGGTCTCGTCCGTGAAGTGGCCCGGCCGGGCCCCCGACGGCGTCGTGCTCCTGAGGCTGCTCGTGCCCGACAAGGTCGGACCTGCAGCGACCCTCGCCGACGCGGACCTGCTCGCGGCACTCACCGGATACCTCGCCGAGGTGCTCGGGGTGCAGGGGGAGCCGATGCTGCACCGGGTGACCCGGTGGCACGAGGTCATGCCGCAGTACACGGTCGGGCACCTGAGGCGGGTGGCCGCCCTCGAGGAGGCGCTGTCCACCCACCCGCGGTGGCGGGTCGCCGGAGCAGCGCTGCGCGGGGTCGGCCTGCCCGACTGCATCGCCGGTGGCCGGGCCGCCGCCGCCGGGGTCCTCGAGGCGACGGCCGACCCGGCCGGCTGACCCCGTCGGCTCAGCGGCGGGTGTGCGCGGTGAGCCAGCCGACGACGTCGGCAGTGACCTCGTCGCGGTTGGTCTCGTTGAAGATCTCGTGACGGGCACCGGGGTAGATCCTGACCGTCACGTCGGTGACGCCGGCGTCACGGTAGCGCTGCCCCGCCAGCTCGACGAGCTGTCCGCCGCCGGCGAGGGGGTCATCGCTGCCCGAGGCGAGCAGGATCGGCAGATCGGACCGGATGCCGCCCAGGACCGCCGGGTCCGCGAGCCGAGGGGCGTGGCTGAAGAGCATCGGCATCGTCTCGGGCGGGGTGTCGAAGCCGCACCACGGGTCGGCGACGTAGCGGTCGACCTCGGCCTCGTCGCGGGAGAGCCATTCGAAGCCGGTCCGCGGCTCGAACCCGGCGTTGAAGGCCTCGAGACCCTGCGGTCCGTCGGGGTCGGCCTGGGCCATGCCCTGGAGGAGGACGTCGAGGGCGGTCGTGCCGGACAGGACGACACCGGCATACCGGCCACGGTCCTCGACGATGACCGACTGGGCCGCGAACGAGCCCATCGAGTGGCCCAGGAGGAACAGCGGCAGGGCCGGGTGGTCCGCCGCCACGAGGTCGCCGAACTGGCCGAGGTCGGCGATGAGGCCCTCCCACCCGGCCGGGCCGAAATCACCCAGCCGGGCCCGGCCGGTCCGGCCGTGACCCCGGTGGTCGGTGGCGAAGGCGAGGAACCCCGCGGCGTTGAGGGCCGAAGCGAGCCGCCCGTAGCGGGCCGCGTGCTCGGCGAGGCCGTGGGCGATCTGGACCATGCCGATCGGGGCGCCGGCGACGTCGGCCCAGGCCGTCGTCGCGATCTCGGTGCCGTCGGCGGAGGAGGTGAAGGAGGACTCCGTGGCTGCCATGGCTCCGATCCTCGCACCGCCACCGGGGCGCGCCCAGGGGTGGTCGAGGGGACGGACGCCACACCGGTCCCGGCGGGGCGACCCTCGAGGGTCAGCCGCCGTTCTGGCCCAGGGTGAGGGCCTGGCTCAGCGCCGACTGCAGGGTCGAGTCGAAGGCCGGCTGGCCGTTGCCGTAGACGGCGACGACGTGCCGAAGGATCGGGAACGAGGTGCTGCCGGCGGCCTGGGTGTAGATCGGCTCGACATAGAGCATCCGTCCGCCGAGCGGGATGGCGAGGAGGTTGCCGAGGACGACCTTGGAGTTGCCTCCGCGCTGGAGGGTGAGTGCCTCGGAGATCGCCGTGTCGGACTCGATGTCGTTCTGGACCTGGTCCGGGGCCTCGACCGCGTCACCCGTGGGGAACCGGATGAGGGTGAACTTGCCGTAGTCGGGACCGGGCTCGGAGTCGACCGAGAGGAAGGCCGCCAGGTTCCGCCGGTTGAGCGTGACCATCGACGTCGACAGGGAGAACCGGGCCGTCCCGTAGCCGTCCGGCGAGAGCGACATGTAGACCGAGGGCTGGGACGGCCCCGACGACGTGGTCGAGCCCGACCCCGACACCGAGGACCCCGAACCGGAGCCGCTGCTCGAACCGGAGCCGCTGCTCGAACCGGAGCCGCTGCTCGAGCTCGACGACGTCGACGAGTTGAGCCGGCTGGCCGCGGCCACGGTCGGGTCGGTCGGGACCTGCCAGAAGTCCGTGCCGTTGTAGAAGTCGGCGGCCCTGGTGACGTGGTAGCGGGTGAGGAGGGACCGCTGGACGTCGAAGAGGTCCTGCGGGTAGCGCAGGTGGGCGAGCAGGTCGGTCGGGATCGCCGACTGGGGCTGGACCAGGCCCGGGAACGCCGACTCCCACGCCGCCAGCAGCGGGTCGGGCTGGTCGGCCTGGTTCCACTGGTAGAGCGTGACCTGGCCGGTGTAGGCGTCGACGACGGCCTTGACCGAGTTGCGCAGGTAGTTGACGTTGATGCTCGGCTGCGCCGAGGTCGCGCCCTGGGTCGTCAGGGTCGACGTGGTCGCCGTCTGGAGGTTGACGAGCTGGGAGTCCGGATAGCTGGCCGAGGAGGTGTAGCCGTCCACCACCCAGTCGATGTGCCCGCCGACGACGGCCGGATAGGCGTCGCTGTCGAGGGTGAGCCAGGGCGCCACGGCCGCAACCCGGGCCTGCGGGTCCCGGACCGTGAGGATCCGGGAGCCGCTGTTGACCGCGTTGCTCGTGAGGATGCTCAGGCTGCGCTCCTGAACGGCGAGAAGCAGTCGGTTCGAGGCCGAGCCGATCGGGATGCCGCCGCCGCCGGCATACGTCGTCAGGGCCACGCCGGCCGACCCCGCACCGCCGGGATGGTCGAACTCGACCTGGGTCGTGCTCCCCGCCGGCTCCCCGACGATCGAGTAGCTCGGCAGCCCCTGGCCGAAGTAGACGCGGGGCTGGGTGACGGGGATCTGTTGCGCCGGCGGCATACCCGCGTCGAGGAACTCCGGCACGTCGCTCTGGGGGTCCACCGCGTCGGTCGCGGCCGCGACGACCCCGAAGCCATGGGTGTAGACGACGTGCTCGTTGTCCCAGGTGGGCCGCGAGATGCCGGTGACCTGCAGGCCCCGGACGCCGATGACGACGTCCTGGGTCGTGCCGTCGATCGGGTAGCGGTCGACGTCGAGCGGGGAGCGGAAGGCGTAGTAGGCCTGGAGCTGCTGCTTGACGTTGAAGGTCGGGGCGACCGTGCCGGGGTCGAGGAGCCGGATCTGGGCGGTGCGGTCGGCCTGGGCCGTGAGGTCGGCGCCGTTGAGGGTGGCGCTCCCGTCGGTGACCGTCGAGACCTGGCCGGTCAGTCCGAACGCCTCGAGCGTGGCCTTCTGGTTGCGGGCGATGGAGGTCAGCTCGAGGGTCGCCGCGCTCGGCTGGGCGCGGAGCCGCTGGACGAGGGCCGGCCACGCGGACCCGAGGACGACGGCGGCCACGACCATGACGGCCACCGGGATGGCCAGGTAGCGGATCCGCCGCAGGACGAGGTTGGCGAGCAGCGCGAGCGCGGCGAGGACGGCGAGGATCGCCAGGATGAACTGCGCGGGCGCGGCGGCGTGGATGTCGGTGTACGACAAGCCGGTCACGACCCCGTCCTGGGCGGTGGTCAGGGCGAACCGGCCCAGCCAGAACCGCAGACCCAGGAGCAGCAGGTATGCCGCGGCCAGTACCGAGAGCTGGGTCCGGATCACGCCCGACAGCACCGGGCCACGACCCCGCAGCCGCAGCCCGCCGTAGAAGTACGCACCGACGACGGTGATGACCAAGGCGTAGGTGACGACGGAGCTCAGCAGTGCGACGACGAGCTGGTGGAGGGGGAGGACGTCGACGTAGTACGAGACGTCCCGGTGGAACTGCGGGTCGGTCCGGCCGAACGGCGTCGCGTGGCGCCAGAGCAGCCAGGTCTGCCAGGCGCTGGCGGCCCGGCGCCCGATGACGACGGCGGGGACGAGCGCGACGACGAGCAGGACCAGTCGGCGCCACCGGGGCTCCTCGTGCTGGAAGCGCCAGCGGAGCTTCTGCCGCCTCGGGTCGGCGCCCGCGCGAGGCCGGTACCGACGCACGACGGCGAGGCTGCCCCCGCTGACCGCTCCGGCCAGCAGGCCGAAGAGGACGAAGAGGAGGACCTCGGTGCCGAGGATGGTCGAGTACACCCCCCCGAGGTGGAGGGAGGCGAACCACAGCCGCTGGACGGCGATCGACACGAGGGCCGAGACGAGGGCCCACAGGACGGCGAGGGCGACGAGGGCGAGCACGACTCGAAGTCCCAGACGGCGAAGCCGCGCCAGCAGGTTCTCGATGCGTTCGACGGTCGATTCCGTTTGCGACACGGCCGGAACCGTAGGGGCGCTTCCTGCACGTTCGATGGGAGATCCCTGAAGCAGGTGGTCCCGCCAGGTCACCCCAGGGCGTCGAGTGTGAGCGTCATCACCTCCGCCTCGTAGTCGAGGTGGGCGAGCCGCCCCGCCGGACCGGTGTGGGCGCCCGGCCCGGTCTCGGCGCGGAAGAGCACCCGCGCGCCCTCCCCGGCCAGCGACCGGAGCTTGGCCACCCACTTCGCCGGCTCGTGGACGAGCACGCGGGGGTCGTGCAGGGCACCGGTGACGAGCAGGAGGGGCCAGGGCTCGGGTGGGACGTTCTCGTAGGGCGTGTAGGCCCGCATCCACCGGTAGTCCTCGGCCCGTCGGGGGTCCCCCCACTCCTCCCACTCGGTGACGGTGAGCGGGATGGTGTCGTCGAGCATCGAGTTGATGCAGTCGACGAAGGGCACCTCGGCGATGACGACCCGCCACCGGTCGGGGCGCATCGAGAAGACCGCCCCCTGGAGCAGCCCACCGGCCGAGAGCCCCCGCGTCGCGATCCGGTCGGGGGCCATCACACCGCGGTCGGCGAGAGCATCGGCCACGTCGATGAGGTCGGTGAACGTCGTGACCTTGGCGGCCAGGTGGCCCTGGTCCCACCAGCCGCGCCCCCCCTCGCCGCCGCCGCGGACGTGGGCCTGGGCATAGACCACGCCGCGGTCGAGCCACTCCGGCAAGGTCGGGTCGAAGGCCGGCCAGTCGCAGGACTCGTAGGCGCCGTAGGCCCAGACCAGGCCCGGCGCGCTGCCGTCGAGGGGAGTGTCCGCGGCATACGCGAGGGTGACCGGCACCGGTATGCCGTCGCGCGCAGGGACGGTGACCCGCTCGGTGACGTAGCGGGACCGGTCGTGGCCGGGGACGTCGACGCGGTGGACGACCCGGGCCGGGCCACCGTCGAACGGGACGAGCGACCACACGGAGGGGTCGACGAGGGAGGTCGTCTCGATGACCACTCCGTCGGCGTCGGCGTCGTGGTTCGGGCCGAGCCGGACGGTGCCGAAGGGCTCGGGCCGCAGGACCGTGGGCCCGTCGAGGGCGCCCTCGAGGCCGCGCCAGACCTCGAGGACCGGTGTTCCCGTAACCCGCCACTCGAGGACGAGCGCACCCGCGAAGGCCTCGACCGCACCGAGCCGCTCACCGCGGCGGCCCGGCACGAGCTCGGCCCAGCTCGCAGCACCGGCGGTCCAGTCGGCCACGTCGGCGGTGACGAGAGCGAACTCCGTGACGGCCTCGTTGGTGACGACGAGCCAGCGCCCCCCGGCGGGCGTGGATTGGTGCTCGACCGTGTCCTCGACCCCGGCCACCCTCGGCCGGACCGGCACCGGCACCGCCGCCGGGTCGTGGGCGTCGAGCGCCCACTCCTGCCGCGTCGTCCGGCTCACCGCGCTGACGAGGACGAAGGCACCGCTGCGGGTGCGGCGCACGTCGAGCTCGAAGCGCCGGTCGTCCTCCTCGAGGACGAGCTCGTCGGCCCCGACCGGTGTGCCCAGCCGGTGCCGCCACACCTGGTGCGGGCGGTAGGCCTCGTCGTGGACGGTGTAGTAGAAGCAGGACCCGTCGGCGGTGAAGGCGCCCCCGTAGTAGCTGCGCGGGATGCGGTCCGCCAGGTCCTCCCCGGTGTCCACATCGCGGAACCTCAGCTCGTAGACCTCGTCGCCGTCGAGGTCGACCGAGTAGGCGAGGACCCGGCCGTCGTCGCTGACGACGCTGAGCCCCAGCTCGGCGTACGCCGCCGCCCCGGCCACCGCGCCGACGTCGAGGACGGTCCGCGCCGCGGACGGGTCGGTGCCAAGCGGCCGGCGCACCGTTCGGGGGTACTGCGCCCCCTCCTCGTAGACGACCTGGTAGGTGAAGCCACCCTCGTCCCAGGGGCATCCGCGCAGGTCAGGGGCCTCGCGACGGCGCAGCGACGCTGCGATCTCGTCCCTCAGCGGGCGCAGCGGCTCGGTCGCGGCGTCGTAGTGGGCGCGCTCGGCGTCGAGGTAGGCGAGCAGCTCGGGGCGCTCGTGGTCGTGCATCCAGAACCAGGGATCCTCGACGCGCTCGCCGTGGAGGAGCCGCTCGTGTGGATACTGCGGGGCAATCGGTCCACGAAACGAAAAAGTCACACGGGGAACCTAGCCAGGCCGCCGATCGTGCGCCATAGTCGCCGTCATCGCTCGACGGCCTGCCGGGGTCGGGAGCCATCCAGCGAAGGAAACGATATCCATGCGGTTCCGCCTCCTCGCCGTCGTCGCTGCCCTGGTCGTGGCCACGCTTCCCGCCGCCGCGTATGCCGCCAGCACCCCGTCCCCGTCCGCCTCGCCGTCGGCCACCACGTCGACGGGTGAGCAGCGGGTCCTCACGGTCGGGCTCGTCAACGACGTCGACTCGCTCAACCCCTTCGTCGGCTTCCTCGTCGAGTCCTACGAGATGTGGGGGCTCATGTACGACACCCTCACCGGCTACAGCCTCAAGGACTTCTCGCCGGTGCCCGGGCTCGCCCAGTCGTGGTCGTCCTCGGCCGACGGCAAGGTCTGGACCTACAAGATCCGCTCGGGCGTCACGTGGTCCGACGGGACCCCGCTCACGGCCAAGGACGCGGCATACACCTTCAACCGGATCATCCACGGGTCGGCCGAGCAGACGAACTACGGCAACTACGTCGCCAACATCGTCAAGGCCGAGGCGCCCGACGACACAACCCTCGTCCTCACGACGAAGACGCCCACCCCGACGATGCTGCACCTGGCCGTGCCGATCCTTCCGGAGCACATCTGGAACCAGATCAGCGAGAAGCAGGTGACGAGCTTCAAGAACGACCCCTCCGGGGCGATCAAGCCGGTCGGGTCCGGGCCCTACGTCCTCGTCGACCGCAAGGTCGGGCAGTACATCAGGTTCGTCGCGAACAAGAGCTGGTGGGGCGGGACCCCGCGCATGGACCAGATCGTCTTCCGGGTCTACTCCGGCTCCGAGGCCCTGGCCCAGGCCCTGAAGAAGGGCGAGATCGAGATCGCGGACAACCTCGACGCCAACATCTACAACTCGCTCAAGGACCAGCCCGGGATCACGACCCTGCCCGCGGAGTACTCGGGCTTCAACGAGATCGCCTTCAACAACGGCGCTGCACTCACCAACGGCACGGCGATCGGCGACGGGCACCCCGCCCTGAAGGACCCCAAGGTCCGGGTGGCCCTGGCCCACGCCGTCGACCTCGCGACCCTCGTCCAGCGTGCCATCGGCGGCTACGGCGAGGTCGGCACGAGTGTCATCCCGCCGATCTACGCGAACTACCACTACACCCCGCCACAGCCCTACGACTTCAACATCGCCGAGGCCAACCAGCTCCTCGACGCGGCCGGCTACCAGCGCGGTCCCGACGGCATCCGACGGATGCCGGACGGCACCCACCCGTTGAAGTTCCGGTTCTTCGCCAGGGCGGAGTCCAAGGCCTCGCAGACCGAGATGGAGTACGTCAAGGAGTGGTTCGCCCAGGTCGGGGTGCAGATCATCCCGAAGACGATCTCCGAGGACCAGCTCACCGAGGCGGTGACAACAGGCAACTTCGACATGTTCGAGTGGGGCTGGGTCGTCGAGCCGGACCCCGACTACCAGCTCTCGGTCTTCACCTGTGACCAACGCTCCTACAAGGACGACAGCGGCCAGGTGCAGGCGGGGCTGTCGGACATGTTCTACTGCAACCCCGAGTACGACCGGCTCTACGCCCTGCAGAAGACCCAGACCGACCTCGCCCAGCGGGCCCAGACGGTCAAGGCGATGCAGAAGATCCTCTACGACGACGCCCCCTACCTCGTCGAGTACTACTACAACGACCTCGAGGCCTACCGCAGCGACCTCATCGCCAACGTGACCCGGCAGCCCGAGCCCAACGGCGTCATCGTCTTCCAGTACGGCACGTACACCTACCGCGACGTCATGACCCTCGCCGACTACGAGGCGTCCAAGGCCGGCCAGGCCGGCGGGGGGTCGGCCGCGGTCGACGGTCCGACCCTGTCGGCCACCCTCGTCCTCGGGATGATCCTCGGAGCCGGGGTGTTCTTCGGGAGCGGCTACGGTCTCGGCCGCCGCAACCGCCGCCTCGAGGACGTGCGCGAATGAGGGCGTCCTACCGGTGGGCGCTGCGCCAGGTGGGGACCTCCGCCCTCACCCTCGTCTTCGTCCTCGTCTTCAACTTCTTCCTATTCCGGATGCTGCCCGGTGACCCGATCAAGACCTACACCCGCGGTCGGCAGGTCGACGCGACCCAGCTCGCGGCGCTGCGGCACAGCCTGCACCTCGACCAGTCCCTGTGGGTGCAGTTCGGCGCCTACCTGCGCAACCCCTTCAACACCGAGGTGCTGTCCCTGCAGTACCGCCAGCCGGTCTTCTCGGTCATCGCGGAGCGGGTCTGGCCGACGGTGCTCCTCGTAGGGACCTCGACGATCCTCGCGACGGTCATCGGGACGTGGATCGGCATCCGCGGCGCCTGGCGGCGCGGGAGCGCCTTCGACAAGACCGCGATGACGGGCTCGATCGTCCTCTATGCGATGCCGGAGTTCTGGCTCGGCATGCTCCTGCTCATCGCCTTCTCGGCGGGGGTCGGCCCGCTGCCCGGCCTCTTCCCCAGCGGCGGGATGTCGTCGGTCAGCCAGGCGAGCGGCTGGTGGGCCTCCCTGGACGACACGGTCTCGCATCTCTTCCTGCCCGCCGCGACGCTCACCCTCGCCTACCTCGCGGAGTACGCGCTCGTCATGCGCTCCTCGCTGCTCGACGAGATGGGCTCGGACTACCTCGTCACGGCCAAGGCCAAGGGTCTGCGCGACGCTCTCGTCCGCCGACGGCACGCCGTGCCCAACGCGATGCTGCCGACGCTGACCCTCATCTTCATGAACCTGGGCTTCATCATCGGCGGCGCGATCACGGTGGAGTCGGTCTTCTCGTGGCCGGGCCTCGGCCAGCTGACCTACCAGGCCCTGCGGGGTCCGGATGTGCCACTCCTGCAGGCGATCTTCCTCGTCATCTCGGTCGGCGTCGTGCTCGCCAACCTGCTCGCCGACCTCCTCTACGGGGTCCTGGACCCGAGGGTGAGGGCGTCATGACGAGTGCCACCGCACCGGCCGCGCTGAGCCCCCGGACCATCGCCTGGAGACGCCGGCGGATCGCGCTGCGTCGCTTCTGGACCGACTTCCGAGGCCACCGCGCCGGGCTGGTCGGCCTCGTCATGTTCGTCCTCTTCGTCGTCGTCGCGCTGCTGGCGCCGCTGCTCGCGAGCAGCGACGGGCTGCTGGTCACCAAGGCGACCGGGCCGATCCTCGGTGCGCCGAGCGCGGCATACCCGCTCGGGACCGACGAGAACGGCCGCTCCGTCCTCACCCTGCTCATCTGGGGGTCGCGGGTCTCCCTGCTCGTGGGCCTGTCCTCGACGGCCATCTCGATGCTGCTCGGGACCCTCGTCGGCATCGCGGCCGGACACTTCGAGGGGTGGATCGGCGAGATCTTCAACCGGATCACCGACTGGTTCCTCGTCATCCCCTTCCTGCCGCTCGCCATCGCGCTCGCGGCCGTGCTCAACCCGTCGCTGACCAACATCATCATCGTCATCGGCGTGACCTCGTGGCCCGGGACGGCCCGCCTCGTCCGGGCACAGACGCTGGCGATCGAGGGCCGGCCCTACCTGGAGCGGGCCAAGGTCCTCGGCGCCGGGAACTGGCACCAGATGAGCCGGCACGTCCTGCCCAACGTCATGCCGCTCGTCGTCGCCAACACGATCCTCACGGTCGCCGTCGCCATCCTGTCCGAGACGACGCTGTCCTACCTCGGCTTCGGCGACCCGTCGCGGGTCTCGTGGGGCACGATGCTCGACAACGCCCAGTCGGCTGGGGCGATCTCGTCGGGCAAGTGGTGGTACGTCCTGCCGCCCGGCATCGCCGTCGTCCTCGTCGTCCTCGCGTTCATGCTCATGGGCCGCGCCCTCGAGGCCGTGCTCACCCCTCGGGCGGGTGAGCGCTGATGAGCACCGAGCCGCTCACCCCGCCCGGACCGGCCCCCCTGACGCCGACGCCCGGGGCGGACCCGGCCCCCCTGACGCCGACGCCTGGGGCGGACCCGGCCCCGCTGCTGCGGATCGAGGACCTCCACGTCACGTATGCCGTCCGCGCCGGCCGGGTGCCCGCCGTCCGCGGCGTCGACCTCACCGTCGGGGCCGGCGAGATCGTCGGGCTGGCCGGCGAGTCCGGCTGCGGCAAGTCGACCGTCGCCTCGTCGGTCCTTCGGCTGCTCCCCTCGTCGGCCGAGGTGAGCGGGCGGATCCTCCTCGACGGCGACGACGTCCTCGCGATGACGTGGGGGCAGGTGCGCCGGGTCCGATGGGCCACCGCCTCGATGATCTTCCAGGGAGCTCTGCACTCGCTCAACCCTGTCCAGAAGGTCCTGCAGCAGGTCGTCGAGCCGATCATGCTGCACGAGCACGTCGGGGTGGCCGAGGCCCGGGAGCGGGCTGTCGACCTGCTTCGACAGGTCGGGATCCCGGCCGGCCGGGCCACGGCATACCCCCACCAGCTGTCCGGTGGGCAGCGGCAGCGGGTCATGATCGCCATGTCGCTCGCCTGCAACCCACGGCTCCTCATCGCCGACGAGCCGACGACGGCCCTCGACGTCATGGTCCAGGCGCAGATCCTCGACCTGCTGCACGAGCTCGTCCGCGAGCGCGGCCTCGGCCTCATCATCATCAGCCACGACCTGTCGGTCCTGGGCCACGAGTGCGACCGCGTCGCCGTGATGTATGCCGGCCGGATCGTCGAGACGGGCGCCGCCGCCGGCGTCTTCGACACCCCACGCCACCACTACTCGGCGGGGCTGTCGGGCGCCTTCCCCACGATCGGGGAGCCCGCCTCGCGGTACCGACCCGCCGGGCTCGCGGGCGACCCGCCCGACCTGGCGGAGCTGCCCGACGGCTGCGCGTTCCACCCCCGGTGCACCGCCGCTCAGGACGACTGCAGGGTCGGCGACGTCCGGCTCGCTCCCGTCGAGGTCGAGCGACCGGCCGGGGGGGCCGGCGCGGAGGTCGGCGGCAGCGCGGAGGCCGGGGGGACCGGCGCGGAGGTCACCGGAGCTGACCAGCGCACCGTCCACGAGCCGCCCGGCGACCAGCGACAGGCGGCCTGCCTGCACCCGCTCGCGGCATCGGTACCGGAGGAGGCGCGATGACCGCACTCGATGGCGCGGCCACGCCGCCCGGCGCCGGGGCAAGGGCTCCGGGCGGCTCCGCGACGGTGGATGCCGGCGCGCTGCTCGCGGTGTCCGGCCTGGAGGTCGCCTTCCGACGCGGCAGTGACGCGGTCCGCGCGGTCGACGGCGTCGACCTCGAGGTCGGACGCGGACAGATCCTCGCCCTCGTCGGGGAGTCGGGCTGCGGGAAGTCGACGCTCGCCCGGACCCTGCTCGGCCTGATCCAGCCGACCAGGGGCTCGGTCTCGCATGACGGAGACCCCTTGCCGCGCAAGGGATCCGGCCTCAAGGCGTATCGGCGACACGTGCAGCTCGTCCTGCAGGACCCCGCGGGGGCGCTCAACCCGAGGCACTCCGTCTTCGAGGCGGTGGCCGAGGGGCTGCGCATCCACGGGGTACCGGGCGACGAGGTCGAGCTCGTCTCGGCGGCCCTGTCCAAGGCCGGTCTGCGGCCACCGGAGAAGTTCTTCCTGCGTTACCCGCACGAGCTGTCCGGCGGCCAGCGCCAGCGGGTCGTCATCGCCGGGGCCCTGGTCCTCGAGCCCGACGTCATCGTCGCCGACGAGCCGGTCTCGGCCCTCGACGCCTCGGTGCGCGGCGAGATCCTCGCCCTGCTGCTCAAACTGCGCGACGACCTCGGCCTCACCGTCGTCGTCGTGACCCACGACCTCGGCCTCGCCTGGAACATCGCCGACCGGATCGCGGTCATGTACCTCGGCCGGATCGTGGAGACCGGGACCGTCGAGGAGGTGCTCGACGACCCACAGCACCCCTACACCCGGGCCCTGCTGTCCGTCGTGCCCGAGATCAACGCGCTCGAGCCGATCGTCCTCAGCGGTGAGCCCCCGGACGCCACGAAGGTGCCCGACGGCTGCCGGTTCCGTCCACGCTGTCCGCTGTATGCCGCCACGACCGACCCCGTGCTGCGCGCCCGGTGCGAGGGCGAGTCCCCGGCGGTCCTGCCAGGGTCCGGGCCGCACGTCGCCGCGTGCCACGCCTCCCCCGCCTGACTCGCCCGACCCGCCTGACCGACCCTCCCGGCACGAGCCCCCGGCACGAACCTCCCGGCACGAACCTCCCGGCACGAACCTCCCGGCACGAACCTCTACTAGCAGAACTTCGTGCCGGGAGGGGGTGTTGCAACCCGGTCACCCGGCAGCAACCTGTCCGTCGGCATCCGCTCCGACCGCGACGCTCGGCGGCTGACGCCCGGCGTCGGGTGGTGCCGCCTCCCCCCTCCGGCCGGGCGCCAGGGTGCAGCTAGCCCCTGGTGAGCCCCAGCACGGCACGCACGGCATCGACGTCGAGACCGGGAACGACGTGACCCTCCCGGCCGGTCACCGTCGGAGCGGCGAGCATGCTGGCGATGACCGCCTCCTCGGTGGCGTCCACGACCGCCTCGAACAGTTCGTCGTGCTCACCGCCGTGCAGCGGCGTTGTCGCAGAACGCGTCCCACGCGGCGACGCCATCGCCGTGGACGCGGCCACGAAGATCTCGCCGCTGCCGTGGGTGGCCACCGAACCCGTACGCGCCAGCCCGAGCCCGACCCGCCGGGCGAGCCGGGCGCACCCCGCCGAGTCGACCGGCGCATCGGTCAGGACGAGCCCGATGCACGACCCCGCGTCGGGAGGGGTCGGGTCGGCGAGGGGTTCGGGGAGGAGCCGGCCCACCGGCATACCACCGATCGTCAGGCGTTCTCGCGAGCCGAAGTTCGTCAGGAGCAGCACTCCGACCACGTGTCCCGAGGGCAGGACCCGCGAGGCCGTGCCGATGCCGCCCTTGAAGCCCAGGCAGCTCATCCCCGTCCCGGCGCCGACGGCCCCCTGGTCGGGCGCTACCCCGGACCCCACCGAGGCCTTGGCCGCGGCATACGCGACGGCGACGTCGGCCCGCGTGACCTGCATGCGCCGGGCGTCGTTGAGGTGGGAGTCGTCGCACTCGGCGACGAGCGGGATGACCACGTCGGAGCCGACCTCGTCGTTCTCCTCGATCATCAGCTCGCAGGCGGCGTCATAGACGCGGCCGAGCTGCATCGTCGAGGTGAGGAAGATCGGCGACTCGACGAGCCCCCACTCACCGGCCGCGAGGAAGCCCGTGCACTCGCCGGCCCCGTTGAGGACGGCACCCCCGGCCGGAACCGGCGTACGGTACGGATCCGCAACGGGGAGAACGCAGGTCACGCCGGTCCGGGCCACGCCACGGCCCAGGGGCGGGTCGGCCTCGTCGCGCCACACCGTCGCATGCCCGACCCCGACGCCGGGCACGTCGAGGATCGAGCCGGTCGCCCCGCTGGGGAACCGGCCGATGACGAGAGGGAGGTCCGCAACGCGTGCCATGATGCACAGCATGCCCGACCGCCTCCTCGACGGCCTCGCCGTGGTCACCGACCCGGTGACCGAGCGGCACGACCCGTCGGCGGAGATCTGGGTCGGCGTGCGGACCCCCGGCACCGAGGTCCGCGCCCGCGTCGACGCCATCCGCCGGACGCTCACCGGCCACGGCGCCGAGCTCGTCGGCCCCGGCGGCCACGACGACACCGTCCTGCGCGCCGTGCACAGCGCCGAGCTCCTCGAGTGGCTTGCCACCGCGGCGACGCGCTGGGCCGAAGGGCCGTATGCCGCCGAGGTCGGCCAGGACCGCGTCGTCCCGTACGTGTTCCCCACCGAGGGTTTCCTCCAGGGTCTTCCGCTGCGGGAGCCGGTCGCCACCCATGCCCGCGCCGGACGGTACTGCTACGACACGATGACGCTGATCGGCCCGGGCACATGGGAGTCGGCCCGGGCCAGCGCCGACCTCGCGCAGACGGCGGCGCTGCTCGCCGTCGGCGGGCGGACGGCATACGCCCTGTGCCGGCCACCGGGGCACCACGCGACCCGAGATGCGTTCGGCGGCTCCTGCTACCTCAACAACGCCGCCGTCGCGGCCGAGACGATGCGCCGAGCCGGGCTCGGGCGGGTCGCTGTGCTCGACATCGACGCGCACCACGGGAACGGCACCCAGGCCGTCTTCTACGACCGGGGCGATGTGTTCTACGGGTCGGTCCACGTCGACCCGGGAGCGGGGTGGTTCCCGCACTACGTGGGGTTCGCGGACGAGACGGGGCGCGGCGCCGGCCAGGGGTGGAACCACAACGTGCCACTGGCCGAAGGGTCCGGCGACGCGGAGTTCGTGGCGGCTGTCGAGCGGCTCGTCGGACGAGCGGGCGAGCTCGGGGTCGACGGTCTCGTCGTCTCGCTCGGTGTCGACGCCGCCGGCGACGACCCCGAGAGCCCGTTGCGGGTGAGCGCCGAGGGTTTCGGTGCGGTGGGGGCGGCCTTGCGTTCGCTCGGGGTGCCGACGGCCCTGGTCCAGGAGGGTGGCTACGACCTCGCGCGGATCGGCGCTCTCGTGACGGCCGTGCTCGCGCCCTTCGCGACGAGGTGACCCGGCCGCCGGGAGGGGCGGGTCGGGTTCGGAGGCACGACGGCCTGCTGGCGGCGGGTTCGCGAGGAGTTCGCGGCAGGGTTGGCGGGGGTTGGCGGGGGGCTCGCGGGGGGTTGGCGGCGAAGGGTTCACGGGGGTGGTTCGAGCCCGGCTGGGTACAGCGACGGACAGGTTGCTGCAGGGCGACCGTGTTGCTACCTACCCCCACGGCAGCACCTTCTGCTAGCAGAAGTTCGTGCACCCGACCGGGAGGTTCGGGGATGACCCGGGTCGGCCGAGGCGTTTCCTTCGCGGCGTCCTCGGGGAATAGTGGGGCGATGCGGTGACGCCCGCGCCAGGACCACCGAGCGGCATACCGACGACGAAGGACGACTCATGGACACCTACGACATCGCGGTGATCGGGATGGGCCCGGGCGGGGAGCACGTCGCGGGAACCCTGGCCGAGAGAGGGCTGCGGGTCCTCGGCGTCGACAACCGGCTCGTCGGCGGCGAGTGTCCCTACTGGGGCTGCGTGCCGAGCAAGATGATGATCCGCGCCGCCGACGCCCTCGCCGAGGCCCGCCGCATCCCCGGCCTCGCCGGCAGCGTGGCCGACGTCCGCCCCGACTTCTCCGTGGTGGCCCGGCGGATCCGCGACGAGGCGACCGACGACTGGGACGACGCGACGGCCGTCAAGCGGTTCACGGACAAGGGCGGGGTCTTCGTCCGCGGGACCGGCCGCCTGAAGTCGCGGGAGCACCTCGAGGTCGACGGAGCCGCGTATGCCGTGACCCGCGGCATCGTCGTCAACACCGGGAGCGCCCCGGCCGTCCCGCCGATCCCCGGACTGCGCGACGTCCCCTACTGGACCAACCACGAGGTGATGGAGGCACGCGAGCTGCCCGGGTCGGTCATCGTCCTGGGGGGCGGCGCGATCAGCTGTGAGATGGCTCAGGTGATGTCACGCTTCGGCTCCCGCGTCACCGTGGTCGAGGCGGCCGAGCGGCTGCTGCCCTCCGAGGAGCCTGAGGCCGGGGCCCGGCTGGCCGAGGTCTTCGACCACGAGGGCATCGAGGTCCACGTCGGAGCCCAGGCGTCACAGGTGGCCGCGGCGGGCGACGCGGTGGTCGTCACCCTCGGCGACGGCACCGAGCTGCGCGCCGACCGGCTCGTCGTGGCGACCGGTCGTCGCGCGGACCCCGAGGCCGTCGGCCTGCACACCGTCGGGGTCGACCCCTCGGCACGGGTCGTGCCCACCGACGAGTGGTGCCGGGTCGCCGACGGCGTCTGGGCGGTCGGGGACATCACCGGCAAGGGTGCCTTCACCCACATGTCGATGTACCAGGCGGGCATCGTCATCCGCGACATCCTCGGTGAGGAGGGCCCGGCCGCCGACTACCGGGCCGTCCCCCGGGTCACCTTCACCGACCCCGAGATCGGCTCGGTCGGTCTGAGTGAGCGGGCCGCCCGTGACTCCCTGGCCCACGTGCGGGTCGGCACCGTGCCCATCCCCTCCACGAGCCGGGGCTGGATCCACAAGGTCGGCAACGAGGGCCTGATCAAGGTGATCGCCGACGCCGACCGCGGCATCCTCGTGGGTGCCCTCGCGATGGGACCGGCCGGCGGCGAGATCCTCGGAGCCCTCACCGTGGCCGTCCGGGCCGCGGTGCCGATCGACACCCTCCGCGAGACGATCTGGGCCTACCCCACCTTCCACCGCGGGATCGGTGACGCGCTGGCCGCCCTCGCCTGAAGCGTTGCCTCCGCCGGGGCCCGCGGCGTTCGCTCAGGTCGTCGGTGCCAGCTCGGTCAGGGGTATGCCGGCATCGGCCAGCCGGTCCCGGGGCACCTGGACCCCGGACCTGATGAGCGCCTTGACCGGCTCGACGGTGTCCCACACGTTGACGGCGAGCCCGGCGAGCACCCGGCCGTCCTCGTCGACCCAGAAGGCCACGAACTCACGCCCGTCGAGGTCACCCCGGACGACGACCTCGGCGGCCGCGTCCCGCCGGACGTGCCCGACGTACTCCAGCCCCAGGTCGTACTGGTCGGAGAAGAAGAACGGCAGGACGTCGTTGTCGACCGCCTCCCCGAGGATGGCTCGGGCGGCGATCGGCCCGGTGGTGTATGCCGTGGCCCAGTGCTCGACCCGAACCCGGTAGCCGAGGGTCGGGTTCTCCCAGCGGGCGACGTCACCGGCCGCGAAGACGACCGGGTCCGACGAGCGCATCGCCGCGTCGACGAGGATCCCGTCGTCGACCTCGAGACCGGCGGCCTCGGCGAGCTCGACGTTCGGGACGACGCCCACCCCGACGACGACCAGGTCGGCGGCCAGGTCCTGGCCGGCGCTCGTGCGTACGCCGGTGACGCCCGTGCTGCCGAGGATCTCGGCGACCCCCTCGCCGAGGTGGAACCGCACCCCGTGGTCCTCGTGGAGACGGCGGAAGACGTCACCCAGCTCGGGCCCGAGGACACCGAGGAGGGGGGCCCGGGCCGGTTCGACCACGTCGACCTCGCAGCCGTGGGTCCGCGCGGCGGCGGCGACCTCGAGGCCGATCCAGCCGGCGCCCACGACGACGACGCGAGGCTGCTCGCGCAGCCGGGCCAGCAGCGCTGCCGAGTCGGCCATGGTCCGCAGCAGGTGGACGCCGGCCAGGTCGGCGCCGGGAACCTCGAGGGGACGCGGTCGGGCACCGGTGGCGACGAGCAGGGCGTCGTAGGACAGGGACGAGCCGTCGGAGAGGGTCACCGACCTGGCCTCCCGGTCGATCGCGGTGGCCGCGACCCCACGCCGCAGCTCTACGGCGTGCTCGTCGTACCAGTCGGCCTCGTGGACGTAGGCCGTCTCGGCCCCGTCCTTCCCGAGCAGCACGCCCTTCGACAGCGGCGGCCGCTCGTAGGGCAGCTCGTCCTCGGCCGCGACGATGACGACCGTCCCGCCGAACTCGTGCTCGCGCAGGGTCTCGGCGGCCCGCGCCGCGGCGAGACCACCCCCGATGATGACGACTGTCTCTGGCATCACAGCACGCTATGCCCGCGTCAGGGGCGTGGGAAACCCTCCGCTTCCGGGGTCCGTCCCGGCCGGCGCGGCGGGGCCGGCCGGGTGCCCGTGGCCCGTCGAGGTGACGGATGCCGCACGAAGGGGGCATGCGGGTGCCCGCCTCGGCCACAATGGGTCCGTGACCGACACCCGCCGGATCGAGACGTGGTTGACCGACATGGACGGGGTGCTCGTCCACGAGGACGTGGCGATACCGGGGGCGGCCGAGTTCATCGACGCGCTGAAGACCTCCGGGAGGCGCTTCCTCGTCCTCACGAACAACTCGATCTACACCCGGCGCGACCTGCGCGCGCGGCTGCTGGGCAGCGGCATCGACGTCCCCGAGGACGCGATCTGGACCTCCGCGCTCGCCACTGCCCAGTTCCTCTCCGAGCAGCGTCCCGGCGGGTCGGCCTTCGTCCTCGGCGAGGCGGGCCTCACGACGGCGCTCCACGAGGTCGGCTACGTCCTCACCTCCCGCAACCCCGACTACGTCGTGCTCGGTGAGACCCGGACCTACTCCTTCGAGGCCATCACCCAGGCGATCAGGCTGCTCGAGCACGGGGCGCGGTTCATCGCCACGAACCCCGACCCAAGCGGGCCCAGCCCCAACGGCACCGTCCCGGCCACCGGCTCGGTCGCCGCCCTCATCTCGACGGCCACCGGGCGCTCGCCCTACTACGTCGGCAAACCTAACCCGCTCATGATGCGCAGCGCGCTCAACCACGTCGAGGCGCACTCCGAGACGACCGTCATGGTCGGTGACCGGATGGACACCGACGTCGTCTCCGGGCTCGAGGCGGGGCTGCGGACGATCCTCGTGCTCACGGGCTCGACCAAGGCCGCCGACGTCGAGCACTACCCGTACCGGCCGAGCCAGGTCGTGGAGTCCGTCGCCGATCTCGTGGCGTTGGTCACCTCGGCCGGCTGACGCACGCTCAACGCCTTACTCCCGGGGGTATTTTCGCGACTCTCTCGATTTCGGCGCACAGCGACCACGATGAAAGGCTTGGACCATGAGCACGCAGCGTTCGGTAGGGATCACGGAGCTGGTGCTGCGCGACGCGCACCAGAGCCTCATGGCGACGCGAATGGCCCTCGAGGACATGGTCGACGCGTGCGCCGACATCGAGGCGGCGGGCTACTGGAGCGTCGAGTGCTGGGGCGGGGCGACCTTCGACTCGTGCATCCGCTTCCTCAACGAGGACCCCTGGGAGCGGCTGCGGGTCTTCCGCCGCCTCATGCCCAACAGCCGCCTGCAGATGCTCCTGCGCGGGCAGAACCTCCTCGGCTACCGCCACTACGGCGATGACGTCGTCGACAAGTTCGTCGAGAAGGCCGCCGAGAACGGCATGGACGTCTTCCGGGTCTTCGACGCCCTCAACGACGTCCGCAACGTCGAGCGCGCCATCACCGCGGTCAAGAAGGCCGGCGCCCACGCCCATGGGACGATCTGCTACACGGTGAGCCCGCTGCACGACGTCGACGGCTTCGTGACGATGGCCCGCCAGCTCGCCGACCTGGGCTGCGACAGCCTTGCCCTGAAGGACATGGCCGCCCTGCTCAAGCCCCAGCCGGCCTACGACATCGTCAAGGCGATCAAGGACGCGCTGCCCGACATGCAGGTCAACGTCCACTGCCACGCGACGACGGGAGTCACCCAGGTCTCGCTCATGAAGGCCATCGAGGCCGGGGCCGACGTCGTCGACACGGCCATCTCGTCGATGAGCCTCGGGCCGGGGCACAACCCGACCGAGTCCGTGGTCGAGATGCTCGAGGGCACCGGCTTCGTCGCCGAGCTCGACGATGCCTGCCTGCACCGGATCAAGGACCACTTCGCAGCCGTCAAGCCCCGGTACGCCGAGTTCATGTCCGCGTTCACGGTCGAGACGGACATCTTCAAGAGCCAGATCCCCGGCGGCATGATCTCGAACATGGAGTCCCAGCTGAAGCAGCAGGGCGCCGGCGAGCGGATCCAGGACGTCATGGAGGAGGTCCCGCGCGTCCGCAAGGCGGCCGGCTACCCGCCGCTGGTGACCCCGTCGAGCCAGATCGTCGGCACCCAGGCCGTCTTCAACGTGCTCATGGGCCCCTACAAGGTCATGACGGCGGAGTTCGCCGACCTCATGCTCGGCTACTACGGCCGGTGCCTCGGCGAGCGCGACCCGGAGGTCGTGGCCCTCGCCCGGTCCCAGACGGGCAAGGAGCCCATCACCTCCCGGCCGGCGGACGTCATCCCCAACGAGTGGGACGCGCTGGCCGCCCAGGCCGCCGCCCTCGAGGGCTTCGACGGCACCGACGAGGACGTCCTCACCTACGCGATGTTCCCCAAGGTGGCACCGACCTTCTTCGCCTCCCGGCCCGACGGCCCCAAGAACGTGGGCAAGGACCCGGCCGAGATCGAGGCCGAGCGTGCCGCCGCGGCCGGCGACACCGGGACCGGTCCGGTCCGGATGCCGATCAGCTACGAGATCACCGTCGACGGCCGCGCCCACAAGGTCGCGGTCAAGCCCGCCTGAGCCGAAGGACACGGCAGTGACGAAGTCGTCGAAGAAGAACAAGGCCCCGAAGCCACCGACGATGGTGGAGCGGATCGCCGAGCTGCGCGAGCGCCGCGCCGTCGTGGAGGCCGGTGGCGGGGAGGCGCGCATCGCCAAGCAGCACGAGCAGGGCAAGCTGACCGCCCGGGAGCGGATCGACCGCCTCGTCGACGCGGGCTCCTTCGAGGAGGTCGGGCTCTTCGCGGAGCACCGGACCACCCTCTTCGGGATGGACACCGCGGTCATGCCCGCCGACGGCGTCGTGACGGGCACCGCGACGGTCCTCGGTCGCCCGGTCCACCTCGCCAGCCAGGACTTCACCGTCGCGGGCGGCTCGGCCGGCGAGATGCACTCGGTCAAGGTCGCCGCTGCCATGGACGGCGCCCTCGAGAACGGCACGCCGTTCGTCTTCATCAACGACTCCGGCGGCGCGCGGGTCCAGGAGGGCATCGACTCGCTCTCCGGCTACGGCAAGGTCTTCTTCCAGAACGTCGCCCTCTCCGGCGTCGTCCCGCAGATCTCCGTCATCGCGGGCCCGTGCGCCGGCGGCGCGGCATACAGCCCGGCCCTCACCGACTTCATCATCCAGACCCGGGCGGCACGGATGTTCATCACCGGGCCCGACGTGATCAAGCAGGTGACCGGCGAGGAGGTCACGGCCGAGCAGCTGGGCGGTCCGGGCACCCACATGGGCCTGTCCGGGGTCACCCACTTCGTCGCCGAGGACGACGAGCACGCGATGTTCCTCACCAAGAAGCTGCTCAGCTTCCTGCCGAGCAACAACACCGAGGACCCGCCCTACATGCCGGGATTCGAGGAGGTCTCGCGCAACGAGGACCTCTGCGGCATCCTCCCGGACGACCCCAAGAAGGCCTACGACATCCGGCGGATCATCGCCCAGATCGTCGACGCCGGCGACTTCCTCGAGGTCCAGGCCGGGCGCGCCGACAACCTCGTCATCGCCTTCGCGCGGATCGCCGGCAACAGCGTCGGGATCATCGCCAACCAGCCGGCCGTGCTCTCCGGGGTCCTCGACATCGACGCCTCCGACAAGGGCGCCCGGTTCGTCCGGTTCTGCAACGCCTTCAACATCCCGATCGTCACCCTCGTCGACGTGCCCGGGTTCCTGCCCGGCGTCGCCCAGGAGTACGGCGGCATCATCCGGCACGGTGCCAAGATGCTCTTCGCCTACTCGGCGGCCACCGTCCCGAAGATCACCGTGGTGCTGCGCAAGGCCTACGGCGGGGCCTACCTGGCCATGTGCGGCAAGGACCTCGGCGCCGACCGCGTCTATGCCTGGCCCACGGCCGAGATCGCCGTCATGGGCGCGGAGGGGGCGGCCGGGGTCGTCTTCCGGCGCGAGATCGCCGAGGCCGAGGACCCCGACGCCAAGCGGGCCGAGCTCGTCCAGCTCTACCGCGAGGCGTTCTCGACGCCCTACGTCGCGGCGTCACGTGGTCTCGTCGACGACATCATCGAGCCGGCCGAGACCCGCGCGATCATCGCCCGGGCCCTGGAGACGCTGCGCGGCAAGCGGGACATGCGCCCGCCCAAGAAGCACGGGCTGATCCCACTGTGAGCGCCGACCAGCAGGGCGCCGACCAGCAGAGCGCCGACCTCGCCGCCCAGATCCGTCAGCTCACGGACGCCGTCACGGCGCTCACCGAGCGCATCGCCACCCTCGAGACCCGCCTCGATGCGGCGCACCCCTCGGGTGAGGTGACCGACGAGGTCCTGCTCGCCATCGCCGCCGCGTGCGCGGCATACCTGGGCAAGCGGGCGACGGTGAAGCAGGTCCACCTGCGCCGGCACACGACCTGGGCGAAGCAGGGCCGCGCCGAGGTCCAGTACTCGCACGCGCTCCCCCACCGCGGCTGACGAAGGACGACACGATGAAGCTCACAGTGACGGTCAACGGGATCGCCTACGACGTCGAGGTCGAGGTGGCCGAGGAGGCCCCGCCCGTCCTCCTCGGCCCGGCCACGACCGCCAGCCACTCCGCGTATGCCGTGACCCCGTCGGTCGCCAAGGCGCCGGGCGCCACCGCCAACGCCCTCGTCGCGCCCATCGCGGGCACGGTCGTCAGGGTCGTCGCCGAGGAGGGCGCGAGCGTCAAGGCCGGCGACACGATGGTCATCCTCGAGGCGATGAAGATGGAGACCGAGGTGACGGCGCCGCGCGACGGCACCATCGCGGCGATCACCGTCGGGGTCGGCGACGCGGTCCAGGGCGGCGACGTCCTGCTCGAGTGGGCCGACGAGGGCTGAGCCTGCGGGCGCCGGGCCGCTACTCGACCGTGACCGACTTGGCGAGGTTGCGGGGGCGGTCGATGTCGTGGCCCAGTGTCAACGCCGTGTGGTAGGCGAGGAGCTGGAGGGGGACGGTCAGGAGGATCGGGTCGAGCTCGGGCTCGTTGGCCGGCACGAGGATCACGCTGACGTCGTCGGGGAGCGGCACCCCGGCGTGGGTGACCGCGATGACGGGTCCGCGCCGGGCCCGGATCTCCTCGACCGCACCGAGGTTGCGCTGCACAAGGTCGTCGTCGGGGATGATCGCCACCGTCGGCATCGCCTCGCTGATGAGCGCGAGCGGACCGTGCTTGAGCTCACTCGTCTCGTAGGCCTCGGCATGCAGGTAGGAGACCTCCTTGAGCTTCTGGGCGCCCTCGCGCGCCACGGGGAAGCCGCGGACCCGGCCGACGAAGAACATCCCCGGCGCCTCGGCGAGGCGCTTGGCCACGAGGGCGTAGGACGACTCCTGGGCGAGGATCTCCTCGATCTGGTCCGGTAGCCGGCTGAGCCCGCGCAGGATGCGTTCGCCGTCGGCATACGACAGGTCGTGCACCCGGCCGAGGAGCAGGGCGATCATCGCGAAGCCGATCCCCATGTGGGTCAACGCCTTCGTCGACGCGACGGCCACCTCGGCCCCGGCGTGCAGGTAGATGCCGCCGTCGCAGGCCCGGGCGATCGAGGACCCGACGACGTTGACCAGGCCGATGACGCGCCCGCCCTTGCGCTGCACCTCCCGGACGGCGAAGAGGGTGTCGGCGGTCTCGCCGGACTGGCTGACCACCACATACAGGGTGTCCGGCTCGATGATCGGGTTGCGGTAGCGGAACTCCGAGGCGGCCTCGGCGCTGGCCGGGATGCGGGCCAGGTCCTCGATCATCGAGGCGCCCATCTGGCCCACGTAGTAGGACGAGCCGCAGCCGAGGATCTTCACCCGGGTGAAGGCGCGCAGCTCGCGCGGGTCGAGGCGCAGGCCGTCGAGCCGAGCCGTCGCGAAGCGCTCGTCGAGCCGTCCGCTCAGCATCCGGCGGACGGTCTCGGGCTGCTCCCAGATCTCCTTGTGCATGTAGTGGGCGTGGCCGCCGATCTCGAGGTCGTCGGCGGTGAGCTCGATCGTCTCGGTCGCCTTGGTCACCTCGGCCGCGTCGAGGGTGAAGGTCCGGTAGCCGTCGGCGGTCACCGTGGCGACCTCGCCGTCGTCGAGGTGGACGACCCTGCTCGTATGCCGCACGAGCGCGCTGACGTCGCTGGCCGCGAACATCTCCCGCTGGCCGACGCCGAGGACGAGGGGCGAGCCGTTGCGGGCGACGACGACCCGGTCGGGATGGTCCGCGCTGAGGACGGCGACGGCATACGTCCCGGTGACCTGCCGCAGGGCGGCGAGGACCCGCTCCTCGAGGGTCGCGCCGCCGGACCGCTCGATGAGGTGGGCGAGCACCTCGGTGTCGGTGTCGGAGCGCAGCGTGACGCCCTCGTCGGTGAGCCGCTGCCGTAGGGCGGCGGCGTTGTCGAGGATGCCGTTGTGGACGACGAGGATCCGGCCCGACTCGCTCGCGTGCGGGTGGGTGTTGTCCTGGGTAGCCGGACCGTGGGTCGCCCATCGGGTGTGGCCGATCCCGCTGCTCCCGGCCATCCGCTTGGGCATCGCCTCGGCAAGGTCCCGGACCCGGCCGACGGTCCTGACCACCCGCGGGACCCCGGACGGGCCGAGGACGGCCAGGCCCGCGGAGTCGTAGCCGCGGTACTCCAGGCGGGTCAGCCCCTCGAGGAGCAGCGGGGCGGCCTGCTGGCCACCGACGTAGGCGACGATTCCGCACATCGGTCTCTCCTGGGTGGGGTCGGGGTCGGGTGCTCGGTGTCGGAGCGGGGTGGGTGGGGTGTGGGCCCGCCGCGGGTCGCGGCGGACGGGGGCGCTCAGCCGTAGACGAGCCGGCGCAGCTGCCGCTCGCTCAGCTCCGGCGCCCGGAAGGGGCGGGTCCGGACCTCCTCGCGCAGGAGCGCGAAGATCTCCGCGTTGCGGACCCCACGGGTCTGCAGGGCCGCGTGCCGCCGCCGGACATAGGCCTCGACGCTCTCGCCGAGGTAGGCGACGACGTCGTCGACGACCCGGGCGGCCTCGCCCGGGGAGAGCCCCGTGCTTGCGGCCACCCGGTCGACGAGATCGGCGTGCGTCACGCCTCGATGATGCCTCCACGAGGCCTCCACAGCCAAGATCCTGCCCGATATCGGGCAGATCTGGACGACGGCCAGCACACAGGGATCCCCAGGTGGCATCCAGGCGGTACCCAGGGCCGACCCCTAGCGTGCCGTCGTGAGCACCGACGGGCCCGGGGCGGCGCACCGACGCAGCCCCGAGCACGCCCGGCTCGCAGAGTCGCCGGGAGACGCCGACCCCTGGCGACTCTGGGGCCCATACGTCGCCGGACGCCAATGGGGCACGGTCCGTGAGGACTATTCCGCGGACGGCGACGCATGGGCCTTCTTCCCCTTCGACCACGCCCACCGGCGCACCTACCGGTGGGGCGAGGACGGTATCGGCGGGGTGTGCGACCGCTATGGCTTCCTCACCCTCGCGCTGGCCCTGTGGAACGGGCAGGACGACCGGCTCAAGGAGCGCTTCTTCGGGCTGACCAACGCCGAGGGCAACCACGGCGAGGACGCCAAGGAGTACTGGTGGCACCTCGACGCCACCCCGACCCACAGCTGGGCGCGGATGCTCTACCGCTATCCCCAGCGGGCCTACCCGTATGCCGGGCTGCGCGCGGAGAACGCCCGGCGCGACCGCACCCAGCCCGAGTACGAGCTCGCCGACACGGGCGCCCTCGACGAGGACCGCTTCTTCGACGTCGTCGTCACGCACGCCAAGGCCGCACCGGACGACCTCTGCGTCGTCATCGAGGCGACGAACCGTGGCCCCGACCCCGCGCCGCTCGACCTCGTCCCCCAGCTGTGGTTCCGCAACACCTGGCGGTGGGGGCGCGACGACCGCGTCCCCGCCCTGCGCCGGGTCACCGCACCGGAGACCGAGGTCGCCGCGGCGGTGGCCGTCGAGGCGTCCCACGGCTTCCTCGGCCGCTACCGGCTCTATGCCGAGGGCTCCCCCGAGCTCCTGTTCTGCGACAACGAGACCAACGAGACCGCGCTCTTCGGGGCCGAACGCAACCGGACGGCATACCCGAAGGACGGCGTCGACGCGGCCGTCGTGCGCGGGGACCGGAGCCTGGTCAACCCGGACGGGACGGGGACCAAGGTCGGGGTGCGCTACCACGTCGACGCGGTCGAGCCCGGCGCGACGGTCACCGTCCGGCTCCGGCTCACCGCGGAGGTCGGCACGAGCGACCCCTTCGGGGCCGGGTTCGCGGCCGTCCTGGCCGACCGCGCCGCCGAGGCCGACGCCTTCTACCGGATCGTCATCCCCGACCGGGTGAGCGAGGTCGACCGGCACATCGCCCGGCGCGCGTATGCCGGCCTGCTCTGGGGCCGCCAGCTCTACCGCTACGACGTGTCGGCGTGGCTCGAGGGCGACCCGGCCGGCCCGGCACCGCCCCCGCAGCGGCTCGCGGCGGAGCCCGCCGCCCGGAACACCTCGTGGCGCCATCTGTCCCTCGCCGACGTCATCTCGATGCCCGACGAGTGGGAGTACCCCTGGTTCGCCGCCTGGGACCTCGCCTTCCACTGCGTCGCCCTCGCCCACATCGACCCGGCCTTCGCCAAGGGCCAGCTCGTCCTCATGTGCCGTGAGTGGGCCCAGCACCCTGACGGTCAGCTGCCGGCCTACGAGTGGTCCTTCAGCGACGTCAACCCGGCCGTGCATGCCTGGGCCGCCTGGCAGGTCTACGTCCTCGACGGCTCGCGCGACAGGGCCTTCCTCATCCGGGTGGTCGGCAAGCTCCTCATGAACTTCGCCTGGTGGGTCAACCGCAAGGACGCCGACGGCTCCAACCTCTTCGAGGGCGGCTTCCTCGGGATGGACAACATCAGCGTCTTCGACCGCAGCAAGGACGTGCCGGCCGGGTGGCGGCTCGAGCAGTCCGACGCGACGAGCTGGATGGCGTTCTTCTGCCTGTCGATGCTGCGGATCTCCCTCGAGCTCGCCCGCGCCGACCAGGCGTGGGACGACGTGGCGACGACCTTCCTCGAGCGGTTCCTGTCCATCGCCCGGGCGACCCGCTCGTTCGGCCGCGAGAAGGTCGCGCTGTGGGACGAGCAGGACGGCTTCTTCTACGACGTGCTCGTCGGCCCCGACGCGATGGTCGACCCGGTGCGGGTGCGCTCCCTCGTCGGGCTCCTGCCGCTGCTGGGCGTGGCCATCGCGCCGGCGTGGTACGAGAGCGACCTGCCCGACTTCACCGAGCGGCTGCACTGGCTGCAGCGCAACCATCCCCACGAGATGGAGGCGCTCGTCGTGTCGCCCGCGCAGAGCCGGGCCGACCACCCGCACACGACCCTCAGCCTGCTCGGGCGCGACCGCTACGAGCGGCTGCTCGTCCGCCTCCTCGACGAGGGCGAGTTCCTCTCGCCGCACGGCATCCGCAGCCTGTCGGCGGCATACCGGGACGGGATGACGACCGAGGTGGCCGGCACGACGATGAGCATCGAGTACGACCCGGCCGAGTCGCGCTCGGGTCTGTTCGGGGGGAACTCCAACTGGCGTGGTCCGGTGTGGATGCCGGTCAACGCCCTGCTCGTCGACGCCATCCGGACGTATGCCGCGGGCGCCGGTCACGACGTGACCGTCGAGGTCCCGACCGGCTCGGGCCGGCGGCTCGCCCTCGCCGACGTGGCGAGCGAGCTCGAGGCCCGGCTCATCGACCTGTTCCGGCCGGGGGCGGACGGGCGGCGTCCCAGCGACCCGCGCGACCACGGGACGGGTCCGCTGTGGAGCGAGCACCCGACGTTCAGCGAGTACTTCCACGGCGACTCGGGTACCGGCCTGGGGGCCTCCCACCAGACGGGATGGAGCGCCCTCGTCGCCCACCTCATCTGTACGACCCCCGGCCGACCCGACGCGCCGACCGCGGCCGCGGGCTGAGCCCCGCGGCATACCCGAAAGGACCAGCATGCTGCTCGAAGGCAGGACCGTCATCGTCACCGGAGGCAACAGCGGCATCGGCGCCGCCATCGCCGAGGCAGCCGGGCGGGAGGGCGCCAACGTCGTCATCGACTTCGTCGCCCATCCCGAGGCCACCGCCGAGCTCGACCGCGAGATCACCGCCGAGGGCGGGGAGGCGACCGGCGTCTCGGCCGACGTGAGCAAGGTCGAGGACCTCCAGCGGCTCATCGACACGGCCGTGCGGACGTACGGACGCCTCGACGTCCTCGTCAACAACGCCGGGATCGAGACGCGGACCTCGGTCCTCGACACGACCGAGAAGGACTACGACACGGTGATGGCGGTCAACCTCAAGAGCGCCTTCTTCGGGACCCAGCTCGCCGCGAAGCAGTTCATCGCGCAGGGCGGGGGCGGTGTCGTCGTCAACGTCTCGTCGGTCCACGAGGACTGGCCGATGCCGGGGAACACGCCGTACTGCGTCTCGAAGGGCGGCATGCGGATGCTGACCCGCACCGCGGGCGTCGAGCTCGGGGCGCACGGGATCAGGGTCGTCGGCGTCGGCCCCGGTGCCGTCGACACCCCGATCAACGCCTCGACGACGGCAGACCCCGAGAAGCTCGCGGCGCTCAACGCGGCGATCCCGCTCGGGAGGCTCGCCAAGCCCGAGGAGGTCGCCTCGGCCGTGGTGTTCCTCGCCTCGGACGCCGGGGGGTACGCGACGGCGACGACGCTCTTCGTGGATGGCGGCATCATGCAGGGCAGCGTCGGCCTCTGACGGCGCCTCCCCCGTCAGGGGCTACGTCGTCGGGCCCGGCTCGCCGGTGGAGGCCGCCCCGCCGGAGGCCGCCCCGCCCGGAGCCGGCGTCCCGCGGCATACCTCCGCATGGATCTCCCGAGTGAGGTCGTGGATGAGGCGGGTGAGCTCGGTGTTGGTCCGCAGCTCGAGCTCGCTGGCCTGGAAGTCGTGGTCCGCCTTGCGCTGGGCGAAGTCGGCCTGCCGGTTCTGGCCGATCATGACGAAGGTCGACAGGAAGATCGCCTCGAGGGACACGATGAGGGTGAGGGTCGGCCAGGGGCTCTTCTCGAAGACGAGCATCCACCCGGCGAAGACGACGGCGTGGATGTAGACGAACCACATCGAGCCCGCGAAGCGGGTGATCACGTCGGCGAGGCGGAGCTGGAACCGGGCGGCACGGTGCTCGGCCTGGGCGATGACGGCGGGGTGGTGCGGGTGCGCGGAGACAGCTGCTCCCGCCGGGCCCGGGAGGGCCTGGGTCTGCTGGGTCATGCGCCCATCACACCAGTCACGCGCCTCCTCGAGGGACAGGTCGCGACAGCCACGCCGTCCCAGCGCGGCATCCGCGGGTGCGGGCGGGGGTCAGAGCCAGCCGCGGCGCCGGAACACGGCATACAGCAGAGCCGAGAGGGCGACGATGAGGACCGCGCTCGCCACCAGCCCCGAGGCCCGGGCGAAGCCGGGATAGGGCAGGTTCTGCCCGAACCAGCCGGTGACCGCCGTCGGGACCGCGATGATCGCCGCCCACGCGGCCAGCTGCTTCATGACCACATTGAGCCGGGTGTCCTGGAGCGAGAGGTTGGTCTCGAAGACGGTCGAGACCATGTCGCGCAGCGACTCGGTCCACTCCGCGGCCCGGATGACGTGGTCGTAGAGGTCCTCGAAGAAGGGGGCCAGCTCGCCCGACTCGGCCACCCGGTGCCGCTGCAGCGTGCCGACGACCTCGCGCATCGGCAGCACGACGCGGCGCAGCCGGACGAGGTCCTTGCGCACGCCGTAGACGTCGCGCAGCAGCGACCCTCGCTCGGGGCGCTCGGCGAAGAGCACGTCCTCGAGCCCCTCGATGTCGTCGTCGAGCTGCTGGATCGTGTCGAACTGCCCGTCGACGATGTGGTCGAGCAGGCCGTGCACGAGGGCGGCCGGACCCAGCCGCAGCAGGTCGGGGTTGTCGTCCCACAGGTCGACGACCGGGGCGAGGTCGACCGCCCCGGTCGGCCGGACGGTGACGAGCCCTCCCGGCAGGACGAACGCGCTGACCCGGTCGAGCGCGAGTCGGCCCGCGGTGTCGCCGTCGGGCACGTCCTCGCGCAGCCGGGTCGCGTAGGTGACGAAGAAGAGGTGCCCGGTATGCCGCACGGCCTTGGGCCGCTCGTACGGCTCGACGGCGTCGTCGACCGCCTGACGAGCCAGGCCGATCTCCTCGGCCAGCCGGTCGAGGTCGGCACGGCCCGGTCCGATGAGGTCCACCCAGACGAGGGTGCCGTCGTCGGCGAGGAGGGTGTCGAGCCTGTCGTCGAGCGGTCCGTCGTGGACGACGGTCCCGTTCTGCCACACCCGCATCCGGGTCTCACACGTCACGACGCCGTTGCTCATGGCTCCCATGACACCAGCCCGGAGCCCCCGAGGGCCCACGACTCGCGGCCGGGCCGTCATCGCGTCGCGCGGGACCCGGGTGGACCACGAGGTCACCGCGCTCGACGACCGACCCCGCCCCGGCGACGGACCTACCGCCGGGTAGCCCGACGGCATACCCTGAGCCGCGTGCCGCTGACCGACGACGACGCCGTCGAGGCCCTCCGCTCCGCCCTGTCGTTCCCGACGATCGCCGACGAGGACCCCTCGCGGACCGACCATGCGCCGTTCGACGCCCTCATCGCCGACCTCGCGGAGAGGTTCCCCGCCCTGCATGCCGCCGCCGAGCCGACCCGGATCGCCGGGGACGCCCTCCTTCTCCGGTGGCGCGGCGAGACCGACGAGGCACCCCTGGTGCTCATGGGCCACCTCGACGTCGTCCCCGTCAACCCCGACGACGCGTGGACGCACCCCCCGTTCGGCGGTGTTGTCGAGGGCGGCGTCGTGTGGGGCCGAGGAACCCTCGACTGCAAGGGATCGGTGATCGCCATCTGCGCCGCCGTCGAGCGCCTCGTCGAACGGGGCGTCACGCCACGACGTGACGTCTGGCTCTCGTTCGGCTGTGACGAGGAGGTCTCGGGCGTCGCGGCCCGGACCGCCGTCGAGGAGCTGCGCCGCCAGGACGTCGAGCCGTGGTTCGTCCTCGACGAGGGCGGCACCGTGGCGAGCCAGGCCTTTCCCGGCGTGGAGCGCCCGCTCGCGGTCATCGGGGTGACCGAGAAGGGCACGGTCGACCTCGAGCTCCACGCCACCGCCGTCGGGGGCCACGCGTCGATGCCGCCGCGAACCGGGGCGGGTGAGCGACTGGCGCGGGCGATCCTGCGGCTGCAGCGCCACCCCTTCCCGGCCCGGCTGCCCGAGCCGACGGTCGAGATGCTCGAGACCGTGAGCGCGCAGGCGACCGGACCGATGCGCATCGCGCTGGCGAATGCCGCTCGGCTGCGCCGGCCCCTCGCCCTGGCCTTCGCCCGGCTCGGACCGGAGACGGCCGCGATGACCCGGACGACGACCGCGGTGACCGAGCTGCGGGGCGCGCCCGCCGCGAACGTCCTCGCCGCGACCGCGAGCGCGACGGTCAACATGCGCGTCATGGTCGGAGACACGGTGGCCTCGGCGGTCGAGCGGGTGCGTCGGGTGATCGCCGACGAGGCGGTGACCGTCCGGGTCCGGTCGGCGGACGAGCCGAGCCCGCTCTCCCCCACCGACGACCCGGCATACCGGCTCATCGCCGACACGGTCCGCCAGGTGATGCCGGATGCCGTCCCGGTCCCCTACGTCATGATGGCCGCGACCGACTCCCGGCACTTCCATCGGGTCTGGCCGCGGGTCTACCGGTTCAACCCGTTCCGGATGACCCCCGGCCAGCGGGAGAGCCTGCACAACGTCGACGAACGCCTCGAGGTCGGCTCGTTCCTCGAGGGCATCCGGTGGTACCAGCGGCTCCTCGAGGGCCTGTGACGAAGGAGCGCCGATGACCCAGGACCTCGTCGAGGGTGGCCGCCCGGGGCGGGCGGTCGCACTGTCGGGACGGCAGATCGCGGGGATCGTCGGCTTCCTCGTCTGCGTCGAGCTCGCGAGCGGTGTGCTGCAGGGCTACTACACCCCGATCTACACCGACATCGCCCGCCACCTCCACATCGCCGACGCAGACGTCAACTGGTTCGAGGCCGCCCAGCTCATGGTCTCGGCGCTCGTCCTGCCGATCCTCGCCCGGCTCGGCGACCTCATCGGCCACCGGCGGGTCCTCCTGCTCGCGACGGTCGTCACGGCCGTCGCCTCGTGGGGCCTCGCCGTCGCACCGACCTTCTGGACCTTCCTCGTGGCCTGGGCGATCCAAGGCTTCTATGTCGTCTGGCTGCCCATGGAGATCGCGATCATCCACCGGCGCACCGCGGGCGACGAGCGCCGCACCCGGGTGGCGGCCAGCGTCCTCGTCGCGGCCCTGGAGCTGGGCGTCATCGTCGCGGCCATCGGCTCCGGTGCCCTGGCCGGGACGATCGGGATGACCGGACTGCTCGCGCTGCCGGCCGTCGTCGTCACCGCGGCCTGGCTCGCGATCTACTACGGCGTCCCCCACGTGCCCGTGCAGGCCACCGGACGGGTCGACTGGCGGGGCTTCTGGCTCGTGACCGTCGCGCTGGCGCTCGTCATGGCCGGGCTGATGGTGCTCCGTCTCACCGGCCCCGGAAGCCTGTGGCCGTGGGTGATCCTGCTGGCCGGCCTCGCCGCGTTCGTCCCGTTCGGGCGGCTCGAGCTGAGGGTGGCCGAGCCGCTCGTCGACCTGCGGATCCTGCGCGCCCCCGGCCAGTGGCCGATCCAGCTCGCCGCGGCGCTCATCGGCGCCTCGCTCCTCGGCGCCCAGATCCCCCTGTCGACGTTCGCGCGGACCGACCCGGCGGTGGCCGGCTACGGCCTGGGCGCCTCGGCCGGGAAGGTCTCCTACATCATCGGGGGCTACGTCCTGTCGCTGGCGGTCGGGGCCCTGCTCCTGCCCGCCGTGGCCAGGCCCCTCGGCGCCCGGTGGACGCTCGCCCTCGGGGCACTCCTCGTCGCCGTCGGGTACCTGCTCTTCCTCGTCCGCCACGACAGCCTCGCCCAGCTCATCTCGAACATGGTCGTCGCCGGGCTCGGGTCGGGCGCCCTCGTGGCGGCCCTGCCGGCGGCCGCCGCGACCGAGGCACCCGCCACGCACACCGGCTTCGTCACCGGGATGACGAACACGACGAAGACGCTCGGCGGTGCCATCGCCAGCAGCGTCTACGCCATCTCGTTGTCCGCGACCGGGTCGATCGACACCGCCGGGGCCGTCCATGCCCCGATGAGCGGCTACCTGACGGTCTGGGCCATCTGCGGCGGGACCGCGCTCGTCGCCGCGGCGGCACTCGCGGCGATGGCACTGCGCGGCCGACGGGCAGGCCGACCGGCGTTACAGACGACCCCGACGGGGCATAGCCTCGGGTGAGGCCGGAAGCACCCACCCACTCCTCTCAGGAGGCATTGCGATGAGCCTTGACCGCCCGGTCGCCCCGAACCCCTACGACCTCCTCCCCGCTGTCGCCTCGTTCACCGTGACGAGCAGCGACGTCACCGACGGCGCCCCTCTCAAGGACGACCAGGTCGCGGCCGCCGGCAACACCTCGCCCGAGCTGAGCTGGAGCGGGGCACCCGAGGGCACCCAGAGCTACGTCGTCACCTGCTTCGACCCCGACGCCCCGACGCCGTCGGGATTCTGGCACTGGGTCCTCGTCGACCTGCCCGCCGACGTGACCTCCCTCGCGACCGGAGCGGCGGCCCAGCCCCTGCCCGGGGCGGCCTTCCACTGCCGCAACGACGGCGGCGAGCACGGGTTCATGGGCGCCGCACCGCCGCAGGGAGACATGACGCACCGCTACTTCTTCGTCGTCCACGCGGTGAGCGAGCCCACCCTGGGGGTCGACGCGGACGCCTCGCCGGCCGTCGTGTCGTTCAACCTCGCCTTCAAGACCCTCGCACGCGCGATCGTCCACGGGACGTACCAGCACTGACCGCAGCGCGGGTGGCTGCCGCCGCGGCGGCGAGGCCGACCCCGGCGACCGCCAGCACCCCGTGGTGGTGCGAGAACCACAGCTGGCGCGAGGCCGCCTTGGCCGTGGCGTCGAAGACGCCGTGCATGCCGAAGTCCTCGCCCTCGTCGGCCGGCGTCAGCAGGTTGACCGCCCCCTGGTGCGGGTCCTCGACGGCATCGGTCTGCTGCGACGAGAAGCCGGTCCTCGCGAGGTAGCGGTCGAGGATGCCGGGAGCGACGGCGTTGGCGGCGAGGGTTCCGACCGTGCTGCCGCCGACCCAGTACTCGCGGCGGCGCGGGTGGCTCGCGGCATACACGACGGCGCGGCCGGCCACCTCGGGCTGGTAGATGGGCGGCACGGGCTGCGCGTGCTTGGGCAGGCGGGAGAGGACCCAGGAGAACTGCGGGGTGTTCACGGCCGGCATCTGGACCATCGTCACCCGGACCGGGCTCTTGTCGTGGAGAAGCTCACAGCGCAGCGCCTCGTGGAAGCCCTGGATGGCGTGCTTGGAACCGCAGTAGGGGGTCTGCAGGGGTATGCCGCGGTAGGCCAGCGCCGAGCCCACCTGGACGATCGTCCCCCGGCCACGGGCCTTCATCCGCGGCAGGACCGCCATCGTCGCGTAGACGTAGCCGAGGTAGTTGACCTCGGTGACCCGGCGGTACTCGTCGGGCTCGATGTCGTCGAAGCGGGCGAACACCGACGTGAAGGCCACGTTGACCCAGACGTCGATGGGGCCGGCCTCGGTCTCGACGCGCTCGACCGCCGCGGCGACCTCGTCCGGGTGGGCGACGTCCGTCGGGACCACGAGGGCCCGGCCGCCGACCTCCTCGATCTCGGCCGCGACGCCCTTGAGCCCGGCCTCCCCGCGGGCGATGACGGCGACCGTGGCGCCCCGGCGCGCGAACTCGACGGCACTGGCCCGCCCGATCCCGCCGCTCGCACCGGTGACGGCGACGACCGTACCGACATAGGACTGCTTGGCCATGGCTGGACCTCCTGTCGTTGGGGTGGCAGCGGGGGTTCGCTCCGCGGGCCCGCCGTCGGCTCCCCTACCCGGTGCGCCCGGGCTGACACCCGGACCCGGCGCGGGACCGTCCCGCTGCGGAGGATGCCGCGGCCAGCAGGCGCCGTGCCGCCGCGTGGCCCGATGCGTAGCCCGCGCCCGCGCGGGGTAGGACGACGACGATGTCTGCGACCTGGCTCACCGTCCTGGCCTGGCTGGCGCTCGCCGTCGCGGGCCTGTGCGCCGCCGTCGTGCTCGTGGACATCTACGGGGCCGGCCGGCGCCAGCCCATGACGATCATGGAGGTCGTCTGGCCGGTGACCGCGCTCTACCTCGGACCGGTCGCGCTGTGGGTCTACGTCCGCTACGGGCGGGGCCGGCGCCCGACTGCCGGGGCCCGCCACGACGCCGACGGTGGCGACGAGCCGACGCGGGACCGCCCCGGGTGGGTCCCGGTCTTCACCGGGGTCGCCCACTGCGGCGGGGGGTGCACTCTCGGCGACATCGTCGCCGAGACGGCCGTCTTCGCCCTCGGGATCGAGGTGTTCGCCAGCGCGTTCGCGGCCGAGCTGATCGGTGACTACGTCCTCGCACTCGCGCTCGGCATCGTGTTCCAGTACTTCGCGATCGCCCCCATGCGCGGCCTCGGCCTGCGTGACGGCCTCGTGGCCGCGGCCAAGGCCGATGTCCTGTCGCTGACGGCATTCGAGGTCGGGCTGTTCGGGTGGATGGCCATCACCCGCTTCGTCCTCTTCGCCGACGCCCCGCTCCGTCCCGACAGCGCCGCCTACTGGTTCCTCATGCAGCTCGGCATGGCCCTGGGCTTCGTGACGGCCTGGCCGATGAACGTCCTCCTCATCCGACGCGGCGTCAAGGAGGCGATGTAGGCGGTGACCAACGCCACATGCGGTCGGGCCACGTGAGATCGCGGCGAGTTCGGTTCTGCCACAACGGCATACGCATCACAACGGCGACCGGCACGCGTCCGCTGCGTGCCGGCGGCGGACCTAGAATGGTGGTGAAGGGCCAAGCGACGAAAGGGAGCACCCCCATGCAGCTCAGCGCCCGCCTGCGCGACCACGCAGACACCATCATCACCGAGGCGACCGAGGCCGTGGACCAGGCTCGCCTCCACCACTACTCGTCGATCGGCACGGCCGCGACCGAGCGCCGGCTCCGCCGCCTGCTCGACGTCGTCATCGACTCCCTGCTCAGCGCGACGCCGATGCGGATGGGGGAGTATGCCGAGAGCCTCGCCCACGAGCGCTTCCACGCCGGGGTCGGCATCGAGGAGATCCAGGTCGCCTTCAACGCCCTCGAAGAGGCGCTGTGGCACATGCTCCTACAGGAGTCGCCGAGCGACGAGCTCGCCGACGACCTCGGCCGCGTCGGCTCGGTGCTCGGCGCCGGCAAGGACCACCTCGCCCGGTGCTATGTCCACCTGGCCAGCCAGGAGCATCACCCCTGCGTCGACGTCGCGGCCCTCAACGAGGTCGTCTGACCCCAGGCCACCCGCGCGGGTCAGGCCCGGAGCGCCGCGAGCGCGTCACGGTAGGTCAGCCAGCCCACCGGTTCGTGACCCTCGGCCCCGAAGACGGGTATGCCGCCGCAGCCGCTGAGGTTGAGCGCCTGCACCGCCGTCTCGACGGTGTCGTCCTCCTGGAGGCGCGCGGGTAGCTCGGTCATGATCGCAGCCCGCTCGGTGTCGTGCTCGCCGTCGGCGAGCGCCTCGGCGACGGCCCGCGCGGTGAGGATGCCGAGGTAGCTCCCGTCGAGGTTCGCGACCGGGAGCACCCCGTAGGGGGTGCGCGAGAGCACGGCCGCCGCCTCGACGAGCGGGGTGCGCGCGTCGAGGCCCGTCGGCAGCGGCCTCATGACGGCGGAGGTGGTGCCGAGGCTGGCGCGCGGCACGGCCGCGGGCTTGGTGATGTCGATGCCGCGACGGCGCAGCTTGAGCGTGTAGATGGTGTCGGGCGTCAGCCAGTGGCTGATCCCGGCCGCAAGGACGATCGCGGCCATGAGCGGCAGGATGATCGAGTACTCGCCGGTCAGCTCGAACATGATGATGACGGCGGTGATCGGGGCCCGCGCGGCCCCGGCGAACACGGCACCCATCCCGATCAGGCCGTAGACCCCGATCGGGCCCGCGATCGACGGGACGACGGCCTGAGCGGCGATCCCGAAGGCGCTGCCGAGCATCGCGCCGACGAACAGGCTCGGGGCGAACACCCCGCCCGACCCGCCGATCCCGATCGTGAGCGACGTCGCGAAGATCTTGCCGATGACGAGGAGCAGCAGGAAGCCGATGAGGTACTTGCCGCCGACGGCGTTGCCGATGACCGGGTAGCCGACGCCGTACATCTCGGGCAGGAGGAGCAGGACGAGGCCGAGGACGACCCCGCCCACGGCGGGCCGGGCCCACTCGGGCCCGCGCCACACGGCGTCGCAGGCGTCCTCGACGAGATAGAGCACCTTCGAGAAGAGCACCCCCGCCGCGCCGGCGAGCAGTCCGAGGAGGGCGAAGAGCACGTACTCGCCGATGTGGTGGACCGAGAAGGGGGGCAGGGCGAGGAAGGGCACATCGCCGAAGGCCGCCCTCCCGATCGTCGAGGCCACGACGGCGGAGACGACGACCATCCCGAAGGCCTGCGAGGTGAAGTCCATGAGGATGAGCTCGAGGGCGAAGAACACCCCGGCCAGGGGAGCGTTGAACGTCGCCGCGATGCCTCCCGCCGCGCCGCAGGCGACGAACACCTTCATCCGCCCCTCGGAGGCGTGCAGCACCCGGCCGATCGTCGAGCCGAGCGCCGAGCCGATCTGCACGATCGGCCCCTCCCGTCCGACCGACCCGCCACCGCCGATGCACAGCGCCGACGCGAGCGCCTTGACCCCGGCGACCTGTGGGCGGATCCGGCCGCCCTGCCGGGCCACGGCATACATGACCTCCGGGACGCCGTGCCCGCGCGCCTCGCGGGCGAAGAAGTGGACGAGCGGCCCGTAGAGCAGGCCGGCGACGACGGGCGCGAGAACGACGAAGAAGCGGCCGAGCCAGGGCACGTGCGGGTTGTCGGCGCCGGCGACGGCGGCGTAGTCGAGGTGGCCGGAGAGGGCCAGGGTGAAGACCTTGATCAGCCAGCGGAAGAAGACGGCGAACAGGCCGGCCCCCGCGCCGATCACCATGGCCACGCCGATCAGCCCGCTCGTCGACGACCGCAGCCCGACCCCCCAGGACAGCCACCTCTCGCGGGAGATGGGCAGGACCCGGGTCACCCACGGGTCGGAGGGTCGGGTCTCAGCGTCGGTCGCCATGACTTGCATTATGCAATGATTGCCTCATGCAAGGCGAACCCCGGCTGCGCAGCGAGAACGACGAGATCCCCGGCGAGGAGGGCCTCGACGAGCTCATCACCGGCATCCTCACCGCCTCGCGGGTCCTCGTCGGCGTCTCGGCCCGATCGCTCGCCGAGATCGAGGACACGGTGACGCCGTCCCAGTTCCGGACCCTCGTCGTCCTGTCCGCCCACGGGCCGAGCCGGCTCGTCGAGCTGGCGCGTCGCCTCGACGTCCAGGCCTCGACGGCACTGCGCTCGGTGGACCGGCTCCTCGTCTCGGGTCTCGTCGACCGACGGGAGAACCCCCGCGACCGGCGCGAGGTCACCATCGAGCTGACGAGCACCGGGCGCCGCCTCGTCACCCGTGTCACCGGCCGCCGCCGGGCCGCCATCGAGACGATCGTCAGGGCGATGCCGCCGGCCCGACGCCGCGAGCTGCTCGAGGCGCTCGGCGGGTTCACGGCCTTCGCCGAGGCCGCGGACGAGCCGCCAGCCGGCGTCGACCACGCGAGCGCCCTGGGCTGGTAGCGCGGCCGGCGAGGGTGCCGAGGACCACGACGCCGGCCGGCGCCGGCCGACGCCGGGTCAGCCGGCCGAGACCGCCTGGCCCTTGGGCACGAGGAGCACCCAGATGGGGCCCTTGGCGAAGGTCATCGGCGCCCCGAGGCCGGTGGTGAAGGTCGTCGGGCCGGTGGTCGAGGTGCGCGACCACGAGCCCTGCCACAGCGTGCCGTCCCGCATGTAGAGAGCCTTGCCGCTCCCGACGACCTGCTCGAGCGGGGTCGCCACGCCGTTGACGTCGCGGTTGCCGGACGCGGTCGTCGTGACGTACTGGACCACGACGTTCTTGGCGAGGATCTCCTTGTCGCCGTAGAGGGCGTCCTTCTCGAGGCGGCCGTCGGAGACGATGTTGTAGCCGCCGAGCTTGGCCTTCCAGGTGAAGACCATCCGGGCCGAGCGCCACGACGTCGACAGGTGGACCGCCTTGGTCCCACCGGCGGGGGCGTCGAAGTAGCGGAACCCCGGGTCGCCGGGCCGGACGCTGCCGCCCGCGCGCTTGAGCAGGGTCGCGGTCACGCCGATGACGTTGTAGGGGGCGGGGCGGGACGGGTCCCGGTAGAAGCCTTGGGGTGAGTCGTCGTTGCTGAGGTTGACCTGCTTGCCGCGGTGGATGTAGCGCAGCGTGTAGGACGACCCGCCGGAGTAGGCGAAGGCGACCTTGCCGTAGTTGGCCAGCAGGGCGACGTCGCTCTCGCGGGCACTGCGCACCGGCCCGACCTTGGCCGGCATCGAGGAGGAGAAGATCGCGAGCAGCCGCGTCAGCCCGGCCTCGACCGGCTCGACGTAGACGACGTCGGCCCTGCTCAGCCCCACCCGGGGGTAGGAGGAGGTCGTGTGGTCGATCTTGACCGCGAGGACCGGTCCGCCCGTCAGACGGCTCGGCGTGGGGGTCGGCGTCGGGGTGGGGGTCGGCGTCGGGGTCTGGCTCGTGCTCGAGCTGGCAACGGGGGACGACGCAGCGCCGGAGCAGCCTGCCGAGAGCAGGACGGCAAGGCCCGCGAGGGCCGCGGCGGCGTGACGACGGTGAACCCGCAGGGTCGTGCTCGGCATGGCGCCGACGATAGCCCGCCGACCTGCACGCGCGCGGGCGCACGCGCCCGCCTAGGCTGGAACGATGCGCAACCCAGGGCTAGGCCGGGTCCTCGTGACCGGCGCGAGCGGTTTCGTCGGCAGCCGGCTCGTGCCCGCGCTCGTCGAGCAGGGGTATGCCGTGCGCGCCATGACCCGACGCCCCCGGGCCTACGACGGGCCCGGCGAGCCGGTCTTCGGCGACGTCGACGACCCGGGGACCCTGGCGGCGGCGCTCACCGGCGTCGACGTGGCGGTGTATCTCGTCCACTCGCTCGGCGGCAGCGACTTCGAGCGGCGCGACGCGGCAGCGGCCTACGCCTTCGGCGACGCCGCCGCGGCCGCCGGGGTCCGCCAGATCGTCTTCCTCGGGGGCCTGGGTCGGGACGACGACGATCTCTCGCCGCACCTGCGCAGCCGCCGCGAGGTCGAGGGGCTCCTCGGCGTCGGCGGGGTCCCCGTCACGGTGCTGCGCGCAGCCATCGTCATCGGCCACGGCGGCATCTCGTGGGAGCTCACCCGCCAGCTCGTCAAGAACCTCCCGGCCATGGTGGTGCCCCGCTGGGCGTCGACCCGCACCCAGCCGATCGCCCTCGACGACGTCATCCGCTACCTCGTGGGCGTGGTCGACGAACCCCAGGCACTCGGCCGGGCGTTCGAGATCGGCGGCCCCGACCAGGTCACCTACGTCGAGATGCTCAAGGTCGCCGCGCAGATCACGGTCGGTCGACCGGTCCCGGTCGTCGAGGTCCCGGTGCTGACCCCACGCCTGTCGTCCTACTGGCTCTCCCTCGTCACCGACATCGACGTGACGACCGGGCGCAACCTCATCGACTCGATCGGCACCGAGGTGCTCGTGACGGACACCTCGATCCGTGAGATCGTCCCCGGCGAGCCGATCGGGTATGCCGAGGCCGTCCGGCTCGCGCTCGAGGAACGGGAGCGGGCGCTGGGCGCCTGAGGAAGCGCCTGCGGCGTCTCAGAAGAGGACCGGCAGGACCAGCAGCATGGCCACCGACCACGTGACGTGGGTGAGGATCGGACCGAGGACCCCGCCCGAGGCCCGTCGCTCGAGCCCCACGACGAGACCGAGCACGAGCGCCGCGACGCCGAGCATGACGTTGCCGGCGGCGAGGGTGGCCACCGCATAGGCCACCCAGGTGACGAGGACCGGGTGCCTCGGGACGGCGGCATACGCGGCCCCCCGGAAGAACAGCTCCTCGGCGACCCCGTTGACGGCCGTGACGAGGACGACGAGCGGGACGACGCCGCGATCCGCGTGGGCGAGGACGTCACGGACCTGGGCGTCGAGCACCGGGACCTGCCTGACGACGAGCGCGCCCACGACGAAGAGGGCGACGAGCACGAGGGCGAGGAGAACCGGCGTCGCCACGGGCCGGCGCAGGCCCGCGGAGGACTCGATGTAGCCCAGATGCAGCGGGCCGGAGGCGAAGGCACCGACGGTCCAGACGGCGGCGAGCAGCAGGGTCGCCGGGTAGAACCAGACGCTGCCCGGTGCGATGCGCAGGGACACCCCGAGGACGACCGCCCCGATGAGCACGACCGCAGCCGTGACGAGCTGGCGCCGCCGCAGGTCGTCCGCGCTCTCGCGGTGGTCGCGAGGCACCTTCTCCCACAGCAGCCGCCGCACCCAGACCCGCACGTCGCCACTCTAGGTGGGCCACGCGAGAGGCGCGTCACAGTGCGGCGCCGGGGCTCCGGGGCCGTGGTCCGCGACGGGACCGCTGGCTAGGCTGGACGGCGAGTGCGGACCCCTCGGGAAAGGCCCTCTCCGTGCAGCTCCTCCTCGACACCGCCGACCGAGCGGCCGCCGAACCGCTGCTGGCGACGGGCGTGTTCGACGGCATCACGACGAACCCGACCATCCTGCGACGCGCCGGGCTGACCGTCGACGACATCGAGGACGTCCACCGGTGGGCGCTCGCGGCCGGTGCCCGCCAGGTCTTCTTCCAGTCCTGGGGTGCCGATACCGAGTCCCTTCTCTCCCGCGGCCGTGAGCTGCGCGCGCTCGGCGACCGCGTCGTCGTCAAGCTGCCGGCCAGCCCGGCGGGAACGACAGCGTGCGCCCGGCTCGCGGCCGAGGCCGTCCCCACGCTCCTCACCGCCGTCTACTCGCCCGGCCAGGCCATGGTCGCGGCGGCGATCGGCGCGACCTACATCGCCCCCTATCTCGGACGCATGGACGACGCCGGCCGCGACGGCGTGACGACGGTCCTCGCCATGCACGAGGTGCTGCGGGCGACCGGCGCACCGACCCGGGTGCTCGCGGCGAGCATCCGGGACGTCGCCTCCATGGTCGAGCTCGCCCGGCGCGGCGTCGACGCCTTCACGATGGCGCCCCCGGTGGCGGAGCGGCTGTTCGCCGACCCGCTGACCGACGAGGCGGTGCGCATGTTCGAGGCCCACGCCGCCGGCCGACCCTCATGACCGACGCGAGCGTCGTCGTGGCGGGCGACGCCTTCGTCGACCTCACCTCGACGACGTCGGCCGCCGGCGCCCCGGCCTACGAACCCCACCCCGGCGGCTCCTGCCTCAACGTCGCCGTCGGCCTCGGCCGGCTCGGGGTCCGCACGGCCCTGGTCGCCCGCATCTCGGGGGACCAGTTCGGTGGGCTCATCAGGTCGCACCTCGCCGCCTCCGGGGTTCTGCCCGACCACCTCGTCCCCGCCGCCGAGCTGACCGGCCTCGGCATCGCCGACATCGTCGACGGCCGGGCGGGCTACGCCTTCCACACCGCCGAGGCAGCCGACCGCATGCTGAGCCCGGCGGACCTCCCCGAGCTGCCTGCCGCGGCGCTGCTCCATGTGGGGTCGATCGCGCTGGCCCAGGAGCCCCAGGCCAGCACCCTCGACGGCCTGCTGCACACGCAGCGGAGGCGACGGCTCATCTCCCTCGACCCGAACGTCCGACCCGGGGTCATCGCCGACAGGGCGGCATACCTCGCGCGCCTCGGGGGCTGGATCCGGTGCAGCGACATCGTCAAGGCGAGCGAGGAGGACCTCGCCTGGCTCTTCCCCGGGGAGGACCCGCAGGAGGTGGCGGCGCGGTGGCTGACCGATGGGGCCGCCCTCGTCCTCATCACCCTCGGGGCCGACGGTGCCTGGGCACGGACCGCGACCTCCGGGGCACGGGTCGGCGCGGTTCCCGTCGCCGTCGTCGACACCGTCGGCGCGGGCGATGCGTTCATGGCCGCCGTCCTCGCGGCGCTCGTGGACTCCGGACGGACCGACCGCGAGCGGCTGCTCACCCTCGACGACGCCGGACTGAGAGGGCTCCTCTCGTGGGCCGTCGCAGCCGCGGCCGTGGCCTGCACGAGGGCCGGCGCCGAGCCCCCCTTCCGCCGCGAGCTCGAGGCCACGCCCGCGTCGAGGGCGTAGCCCCGGCCGTCGGCGCCGGTGGCGCCCGGGGGCCCGCGGCTCCTGAGGCCCGTCCGGCCGCTGCGGTCCGGACGCAGCGAACCGGCAGCCGGCACACAGCCCGCTCCCAGATGCCGTTCTTACGGTCACTTCGGGTCGCCCGCCACCACCGGTCGACCCAGCGGGCGCGCTGATCGGAAGTGGATGTCACGCATGCCCGCTCGGACGGACCAGCACCCCCGGTCTGCCATCACCCTCACCGGCTCGCCCCAGCGGCGGCCCTCTCGTCCATGGCGGGGCCGGCGACGCGGCCGGCGACGCGCGGCGAGCCGGCGGATCCGGCTCCGCCGGCTGGCCGTCATCCTCGTCATCGTCCTGGCCTGGCCGACCTGGTCGGTGGCGCAGGCCCTGACGGCCCCCGGGACCGACACCGTGGCGGCCCGGCTGGCCGAGTGGGCGCGCTCGCACGGCTTCGACTGGGCGATCACCGGTCTGGAGCAGGCGCAGTACGACCTGACCCAGCCGGCGACGGGCGGCACGGTCGCCGGCGGCATACCGACGACGTCGGCCCAGGACATCGGTCCGGGGGGCCATCCGACGGCGAGCCCGGCGGCCGTCCACGTGCCGCCGTCGCTGACGCCGCTCGCGCAGCCGGCCCTGGCGGGCGAGGGTGTGTGGCGGCCCCTCCTACGGGTCGGTGGCCGGACGGCGGCCGCGGTCGCCTTCGTGCGACCCGACACGACGCACACGTCCTATCTCGTCGCCGTCGTGTGGATGGACCCGGGGGCGCTGCGCTTCGCCCTCCACCCGGGGTACCAGGAGCCCGGGCCGGTGCCGGGCGTGAGCGACCAGATCCCGGCGTCCCAACGTGGGTCGGTGCTGGCGACCTTCAACGCCGGGTTCCGGATGCAGGACGCGCAGGGTGGCTACTGGCAGAACGGGCACACGCTCCGCCGCCTCGTCCCGGGCGGGGCGTCGATGGTGCTCACCCGCAGCGGCGGCCTCAGCGTGCAGGCCTGGCCGGGGGGCGCGCCCGGTCCCGGAGTCGTCGCCGTGCGCCAGAACCTGCGGCTGCTCATCGACGGCGGCAGCATCTCGCCTCTGGCGGCCAACCCGTCGACGTCCGTGTGGGGACGCACCGTCGGCAACAAGGCCTACGTGTGGCGCAGCGGCATCGGCACGCGGTCCGACGGCTCGGTCGTCTTCGCCGTCGGCCCGGCGATGAGCGTCGCCAGTCTCGCGGCGGTCCTCTCGGACGCCGGTGCGCAGGAGGCGATGGAGCTCGACATCAACAAGGACTGGACGAACTTCCTCACCTATGCCCATCCCTCCACCGGGACAGCCGTGCCCCGCAAGCTGATCGCCTCGCAGGTGCCCAACCCCTATCGCTACCTGCAGCCCTCGAGCCGGGACTTCGTCGCGGTGCTGCCGCACTGAGCCGGCCCCGGGGGGCCGGGCGAGCCGGTCACCGGCCGCTGGGCTCCCGGGGCGCGTGCTCGGGCACGATGACAACGCCCGCGCGCGGGTGGCGACGCGGCCGGACCCTGATGAGCGCCGCCTCGACGACCGTGAACACCCGGTAGAACAGCCCGTACTTGGCCCCGATCGCGCGCTTGACAGCCAGGACGTCGTCGGGGGCATCGACCACGCGCGCCGTGCCGCCGTAGGTCGGCGCTCCCGGCGCCACCTGACCGCGCTGGTTGCAGGCCGCCATCTCGACGTGGGGGTCGCGCGCGAGCCGCTTGACCTTGCCGGTGCCCCCCACGGTGATGACGACGAGCTCACCGGTGTCGGGTATGCCGGGTGCCACCCAGACCGGGGTGCTCACGCCCTCGCCGCTGCGCCGGAAGGTGGTGAGCGAGATGTACTTCGCGGCGGCGAGCGGATGCTCCCGGGCCGGGGGGGAGGGGGCTGTCGGCCGGACGGTCCTCGGTCATGCCGACAGGGTAGGCGGAACCGGACCGGCCCCGTCGTCCCGGGGCACGGTGGCCAGCAGCTCGCGCTCCTCGTCGTCGGTGAGCCCGGCCCCCCGAGGCTCGTCGGGCCCACGGTGCTCCTCCCACGCGAGCACGTCGCGGAGCGTCTCGACGAGCGGACGGCAGGTCAGTCCCAACTGCCGACCGAGCAGTCCCGGTCGCGAGGTGAACCCCGCGAAGTCGGGGTCGGCGATCCACATCGGTAGCGACCTCGGGCCCATCCACTCCTGGACGCCCACCTCGTCGAGCCACCTGACGGGGGCGGGAACGAGGACCCGCGGGGCGCCGGCCGACGCCACGTCCTGGGCGACGGCAAGGAGGTCGCCGAACGACACGGTCTCGCCGACGGCGTCGACCACGGCACCGGTCCGCTGCTCCGCGGTCCGCACGAGCCAGTCGGCGAGGTCCCTCACGTCGAGCACCTGGGCCGGGAAGTCCAGCCGGTCGGGCACGAGCACCTCTCCGGCGACGTTGCTGGGGTGGGCGATCCGCCAGGGCCAGTAGCCGCTCCTGCCGGAGACGTCACCCGGCCCCCCGATCAGCCCGGCCCGGGCGACGAGGCACCGCTCGGCACCGAACGCTGCGAGGACGTGGCCCTCGCAGGCGACCTTGGCGGACCCGTAGTCGGAGAGGTCCGCCATCACCTCGGCAGCCAGCGGCGGCAGCAGCGCGGCCGACTCATCGGTCCCGACGCTCTCGTGGTCGGCATACACGTTGCCGGTGGAGACGAAGACGTAGTGGCTCGCACGAGGCGCCAGGAGCCGGCAGGACCGGCGGACCTGCCCCGGCTGGCGGGCGACGTCGACGACGGCGTCCCAGTCCTCGTGCTCCACCCCGGCGAGCCCGGCCTCTTCGTCGTCGCGGTCCGCCTGCACCCACCGGACCCCGTCGGGAGGCGGCCCGGAGGTCCCCCGCGCCAGACAGGTGACCTCGTGTCCACGCCCGAGGGCCGCCCGGGCCACCTCACGGCCGAGGAAGGCCGTCCCACCGAGCACGAGGAGTCGCATCGAGCCAGCACACCACCGGCCCCGGGGCCCTCGCAAACGTGTTCGCTCCCGGCACAGCGGGTATGCCGCGCCCGCCTGTCGCCGCCCGACCGGCCGCCGGCCGTCCCGAGGAGCCGGGTCAGGAGCGCCAGGCGAGGGCGGCCGCGCCGTACTCTCCGGGGGCCTCGAGGGCGAGCTCGACCCCGTCGGCGAGGACCGGGCCTCTCACCTGGCGGAGCAGACCGTGCGACGACCCGGTCTCGGCCATCGGCACCTCGAGGTCGACGGCTCCTCCCTCCGGCCTCGTGCTGTCGAGCAGCGCGTGAGCGGTCCGGGCCAGGGACAACCGGGCCGTCCCCCCGCCGAGCTCGGCCCGGCGGGCGAGCAGCGCCATGGCCGCGGCCGCCAGCCCGTACCCCGTGGCGACGTCGAGCGCCTGGACCGGGAGCTGGCCCGGCCGCCAGCGGCCCTCGCCGTCCGGCGACCCGTAGCGGTACGCGATGCCCACGCAGGACTGGACGATGCTGTCGAAGCCGCGGTCCCCGGCCCAGGGACCGCTGACCCCCCAGGCCGACAGGCTCGCGTGGACGAGGTGCGGGTGCCGCTCGGCCACGGCCGCGCCGTCGAGCCCGTAGGCCGCGAGGGCGCCGGGCCGGTAGCCGGTGAGAAGGACATCGGCGTCGGTCAGGAGCTCGTGGAGGCGGTCGAGGACGTCCCGGTCGCCGAGGTCGGCGACCGCGGAACGCTTGCCGGCGCCGGTGTCGAGGTACTGGTCGAGGAGCTCCGGCAGGCCCGGCGGGTCGACCCGCAGGACGTCGGCGCCGAGGAGGGCCAGCAGGCGCGAGGCCGTCGGGCCGGCGATGACCCGGGTGAGGTCGAGGACCCGGATGCCGCCGAGCGGGGCGTCGGCGGCAGGGGGCAGGTGGCGCGCGGCCGGCCCGGGCGGCCCGGCGGCATACCGGTCGACCGCGACCCAGGGCTGTGCGTCGACCGCGGCCGCCACGGCACCGGCTCGCCACTGCTCGGGGGTTCGCAGGGCGCCGGCGATCCCGCCGGCCCGCCGGATCGTCGCCTCGAGCTCGAGGGCGCGGCGGTCGCGCAGCGCCTCGATCAGCCCGGCCCGGTCGTGCACGCCGAGCACACGGTCGAGCACGGCGGCGTGGTGGGGGTAGTTGCCGTGCAGCCGGACCCAGCCGTCGGCCGTCTCGAAGAAGCCCGAGGAGGCCGCGAACCCCACGAGGGGGCGGCCGTCGATGCGCAGGTGGAGGTAGGAGCCGGCGTTGGCCGCGAGGCGTGCGGCGGTCGTGCCGAGCCGGACCGGCCGGCCGCGTCGGCGGGCGACCTCCGTAGCGGCGCCGAGCGCGACCTGTAGCGCGCCGCGCAGCAGGCCCTCGACGTCGAGCGGCCCGGCCCACCAGGTGCGTGGGCCGGCCACGTCGACGGCCCGGTCGAGGGCGTCCGCCGTCCCGGCGGCGTCCGGGAGAACGGGCGTGAGGGCGCCGAGGACGGGGTCGAGGCCGGACGGCATACCCCGAGTCTGGCACCGCGCGCCGTTGTCACGGCGTGGCGGGAAGGGCCGCCTCGAGGGTGACGAACCGGTAGCCCGCGGCCCCCAGGTCGCGGATGACCGACGGGAGGGCGTCGGCGTCGAGCGTGGTCCCGTCGTCGGGGTTGGACCCGAGATGCATGAGGACGACCGCGCCCGGCCGGGCACCGGAGAGCACCCTGTCGTGCACAGCCGCCACGCTCATCCCTCCCGACGTGCCCTTCCAGCCCAGTGTGTCGACCGTCCAGCGGAAGGGGACGTAGCAGCGGTCGTTGACGACGGAGACCAGGTGCGAGGACACCGCTCCGTAGGGGAAGCGGAAGTACGGCCGCGGGTTCTGCCCGGTCACGGCGAGGATCGCGCTCTGCGCGCGGTCGATCTCGGCGCGGACCTGCGCGTCATCGAGCGTGCGCAGGTCCGGGTGGGTCATCGTGTGGTTGCCCACGGGGTAGCGGGCGGCGATGGCCCGGGCGGCGACCGGGTAGACACCCACCCAGTTACCGGTGAGGAAGAACGTCGCGGGGGTCCCGGTCCGCTGCAGGGTCGCCAGCACGCTCGCCACCGCGGCGTCGTTGCCCCCGGCGTCGAAGGTCAGCGCGATGACTCGGGAGCCGGACACGGTGGTCAGGTCCCGGCCCAGCAGAGTGGCCGGTAGGCCGCAGCCCGCCGGGGTCGTCCGCGTGGCGGTCGTCGCCGTCGGTGTAGGGGTCCTCGGCGGCGCGGTGGTCCGACCCGTCACCGTGGGGCCGGTCGTCGGTGAGGTACGCCCCGGGGTGCTGGTGGTAGGCCCCGCGCTGGGCGGGAGGGTCCGCGACGCGCTCGGCGGGCCCGTCGTGGTGCCGGCCACCGACGAGGTCCTCGTCACGGACCCCGACGGCCCCGAGGCACCCGGCGAGCCCGGTCCCGCACAACTCCCGAGCAGGACGAGCGCGGCGACCGCGCCCCCTGCCACCGCCCCGGCGATCGGGCGGGAGGGCCGACGAGAGCGAGCCGCCCTGCTGCTCACACCACCACGGTTCACCGGCTTCGGGGCCGGGGCAAGGGGCTGGCGATGTCGCCTGCGAGATGCCCGGACGCGGCGGTGAAACGGCAGGTCAGCGACGAGAGGGGCATGGCAGCATGGGACCTCGTGACGCACACTCCGGCCCGGGCCTGGCTCGTGTGGGGGGTGGCCGTCGCGGCATACACCATCGCCGTCCTCCAACGCACCTCCCTCGGGGTGGCCGGGCTGCTCACGGCGCAGCGCTTCGACATCTCGGCGGCCGCGCTCGGGGTGTTCGCGGTGCTGCAGCTGCTCGTCTATGCCGGTCTGCAGATCCCCGTCGGTGTGCTCGTCGACCGGGTGGGGCCGAGGCTCCTCGTCGCCGGCGGCGCCGCCCTCATGGCCCTGGGGCAGGCGTGTCTGGCCCTGGCCCACTCCATGCCGCTGGCCGTCCTCGCCCGGGTCCTCGTCGGAGCCGGCGACGCCCTGACCTTCATCAGCGTCCTCCGGCTCGTCGTGGCGTGGTTCGCGCCGCGCCAGGTGCCCCTCGTGACCCAGCTGACCGGGATGGTCGGCCAGCTCGGCCAGATCCTGAGCGCCATCCCGCTGGTGTCCCTGCTCCACGGCCCCGGCTGGACGCCGGCGTTCCTCTCGGCCGCCGCGCTCAGCGTCGTCGGCGGCGTGCTCGTCGTCCTGCTCGTCACCGACTCACCGGACGGGCGGCATCCCGACGAGCACTCCCCCTCGGTCGCGCAGGTGCGCGCCGACCTCGTCTCGGCCTGGCAGCACCCCGGAACCCGGCTGGGCCTGCTCACCCACTTCACGACGCAGTTCTCGGGGACGGCCTTCGTCATGCTCTGGGGCTACCCCTTCCTCACCTCGGCCGAGGGTCGCTCGCCGGCCTTCGCGGGAGGGCTGATGACCCTCTTCGTCGTCGCGGCGGTCGCGGCGGCGCCCTTCTTGGGCGAGCTCGTCGCGCGCCATCCCCTGCGCCGGTCCTGGCTCGTGCTCGGGATCGTCGCCGCCGTCATCGGCTCGTGGACCGCCGTGCTCGCCCTCTCGGGGCCGGCCCCCTCGTGGCTGCTGGTCGTGCTCGTCGTCGCGATCGCCGTGGCGGGCCCGGGCTCGATGATCGGCTTCGACTACGCGCGGACCTTCAACCCGCCGAACCGGCTCGGCACGGCCACCGGGATCGTCAACGTCGGCGGGTTCGTCGCCGCGCTGACGACGATCCTGCTCGTCGGGGTCGTCCTCGACCTCACCGGCGGGCGGTACGACCTCGGGTCCTTCCGGGTCGCGTGGTCGGTGCAGTATGCCGTGTGGCTCGTCGGCGTCGTCGGCTTCCTCAGGACCCGGCGGACCGTTCGGGCCCGGATGGCCCGCGAGGGTGTGGTCGTCCCTCCGCTGCGCGAGGCCGTCCGCCGAGACCGGGACCGCGCCCGCGCCCGGCGCCGCGCCCCGCGGGACGAGTGACCGGCATACCTCCCGCTCTCTCGCCGTGGTGCACGAAGCTCTGCTAGCAGAAGGTGCTGCCCTCCGGGTAGGTTGCAACACCCCCGCCCGGCAGGAACCTCTGCTAGCAGAGCTTCGTGCGCGAGGGTCCGCCGACACCACAGCGCCCGAGCGGGCGGGCGCAACCTCCGCGGCGGTCAGCCCGCAGCGGCACCGGCAGGCACCGCCGCGAGCCGCTCGGCCCGCGCCCGGTAGGCCCACCCCGGCCCCCGCAGGAGGTAGGACCACCGATCGACCCAGGTGTCGGCCGCCGCGACGTCGCGGGCGATGTCGCGCCACTCGTGGGTCGCGATGGTCACCGGGTTGACGGTCCCGATGTTGCGGGTCAGCCCGTAGACGACCTGCTCACCCTCGGCCTCGAAGGTCCCGAAGAGCTTGTCCCAGATGATGAGGATGCTCCCGTGGTTGCGGTCGAGGTACTGCCGGTTCGAGCCGTGGTGGACGCGGTGGTGGCTCGGGGTGTTGAGGACCTTCTCGAGCCATCCGATGCTGCGGACCGCCTCGGTGTGGATCCAGAACTGGTAGATGAGGTTGAGGGCCCGGGCCTCCTCGATGAGGCTGGGTCGCACGCCGAGCAGGGCGAGCAGGCCATAGGGGACGCCCATGACGAGCCCGTCGGCGACCGGCTGGCGCAGCGCGGTCGAGAGGTTGTACCGCTCACTGGAGTGGTGGACGACGTGCATCGCCCACAGCCAACGGCTCTCGTGGTCGAGCCGGTGGTTCCAGTAGTAGATGACGTCCCACCCGAGGACGGCGACGGCCGTGGCCGCCACCCCGGTCCCCAGGTCCCACCGGGCGTGACGGAACAGCCGCTCCCCGCTCGTCTGGGCGGCCCACGTCGTCGCGGCCGCGAGCGCCGTCGCGCCGACCGCCGTGACCGCCGAGGCTGGGCCGAGCCGGCGCCACCACCGGGGCCGCTCTCCGGTATGCCGCTCACCCACCGGCCCGGGACCCGTCCCCTCCGCGTCGGCCACCACGCCGTGCCGGGGGGCGAATGGGCCCGACGTGGGGATCGTGCCCGGCTCGGGCAGACCGCCGGCGGCATACCGACGTCGGGCGATGTCGGCGACGCTTGCCACCGCGGTCGCGGCAACGGCGGTGCCGAGCAGGGCCCGGCCGTAGCGGCCGGCCCCCGGCGTGACGGGGTCGAGGAGGCGCTTGGTCACGAGGGGAGCGATGAGGCTCCCGACCCCCATCGTCAGGTTCGCGATCGTGTCGGCCAGCTCGTAGTCGCCGGCTCGGGAGACGCCCTCGGGAGCTGGGTGCCGACGCTGCCAGGCGTACTCGGCCGCCATCGCCCCGATGAACCCCGGGATGGCCAGGACGGTCAGGTCGACCTTCATGCGCAGCCCTCTCTCACGTCGTCGTGGGTGGCGCCTGGCGCCCCGCCTGGCGCGGTCGCTCCCGGTCCGGAGCGGGCGCCCGCGGACCGGCCCGCGCGGTCACCCTACCCACGAGTAGCCGCCGCTCACCAGAGGTCGACCGGTGTCTGACAGCCGGACGGGACCCGGATGGGAGCGCCCTGGGAATCCGCCGCGTGCGCTGTGAGTTCGCGAGAAGCCTTGCGCGGGAGCAGGTCCGAGCACGATTCTTGAGCCACGGTAGTCGTGGGTGAGGTATCACCGAGGGGCGGTGTGCCGCAGCCGGATTCGTCGCAGGCCCGGGGGGGCCGCGACGTCCGCCACGGTCGGACCGGCCTTGGCGGGGCAGGTCGGGCCGACCGTGGCGAGTGAGCCTCCGGGACGGCGTGAGTGACCGGGGAGACAGGAACGGGGGCCCACCCGGGTTCCGCCCCGTCGCCTCGGGCGCCACACTGAAGAGGTGCTGGACGTGCGTCCGGCCGCCGTGGCCGGAGCCTTCTACCCGGGCCGGCGCTCCGCGCTCGAGCGGGACGTTTGCGGCCTGGTCGCCGACGCGCATGACCGGCTCGACCGGGGCCTGCCTCGCCCCAAGGCGCTGCTCCTCCCCCATGCGGGCTACGTCTTCTCGGGTTCGACCGCCGCCCTCGGGTATGCCGCCCTCGAGCGCCACCGGGCCGACGTGCACCGCGTCGTCCTGCTCGGACCGACCCATCGGGTCTGGGTCGAGGGCCTGGCCCTCCCGGACGTCACGGCCTTCGAGACCCCGCTCGGCCTGGTCCGCGTCGCGGAGGTGCCGACCGCCCTGCGCGAGCGGCTCCCTCAGCTCGTCGACGCCGCGGCCGTCCACACGATGGAGCACTCTCTCGAGGTCCAGCTGCCCTTCCTCCAGGTCGTCCTCGACGACGTCGAGGTCGTGCCCCTCGCCGTCGGCGGCGCCACACCGACGGCTGTCGCCGACGTCATCGACGCACTGTGGGGTGGACCCGAGACCGTCGTCATCGTCAGCAGCGACCTGTCCCACTACCTGCCCTACCTCGACGCCCGGAGCGTCGACGCCGGCACGGTCCAGGAGATCCTCCGGCTCGACGGGCCGCTCACCCACGACCAGGCCTGCGGCGCCACCCCCGCCAATGGGCTGCTTCTCAGCGCCCGGCGGCGCGAGATGCGGGCCCATCTGCTCGGGATGTGCAACTCCGGAGACACCGCGGGGGACCGCAGGAGGGTGGTGGGGTATGCCGCGGTGGCCTTCGTCGAGCCCGGCGCCGGCTGACCGGGATGCCACCCCGGACCACCAGGGCGCAGCCGTGACCGCGCTTCCGCCGGACGCCGGTCCGATCCTGCTCGCCCTGGCCCGCGGCGCCCTCGCCGAGGCCCTCGGGGCCCCCGCTCCGGAGCCACCGGCCGGCCGCACCGGCTCCTGGCTCGACGAGCCGGGCGCGTGCTTCGTCACCTTGACCCGGAACGGCCGGCTTCGGGGCTGCATCGGCTCCGTCGAGCCCGTCCGACCGCTCGGGGTCGACGTCGCCGCGAACGCGGTGGCGGCGGCATTGAGCGACCACCGGTTCCCGCCCCTGGACCGGGCCGAGCTCGACGACACCGCCATCGAGGTCTCGGTCCTCGGTGCGCTCGTGCCCTTCCCCGTCGCCGACGAGGCGGAGGCCCGCCGAGCGCTCCGTCCCGGCCTCGACGGGCTGGTCCTCCGGCTCGGCGAGCGTCGGGCCACCTTCCTGCCGCAGGTCTGGCACACGGTTCCCGAGCCGGCGGCCTTCCTCGCCCACCTGAAGGCCAAGGCCGGGCTGCCGGCGACCTACTGGAGCGAGCAGATCCGGCTCAGCCGGTACACCGTGACCGAGTTCCACGAGGAGCGTTGAGATGACCGACGAGACGAGCGGACCGGTGGCGTCCCCGCGCGACGCGGCCGACGAGGAGTTCGCGACCTACGAGCCCGGGGAGGCCAACGCGGCCTACCCCGCGCGCTACTGGCACCCGCTCGACGACGGCCGCGTCCAGTGCGACCTGTGCCCGCGGGAGTGCCGGCTGCGCGACGGTCAGCGCGGCTTCTGCTTCGTCCGGATGCGCCAGGGCGACGGGCTCGTCCTCGCAACCTACGGCCGCAGCTCCGGCTTCTGCATCGACCCGATCGAGAAGAAGCCCCTCAACCACTTCTACCCGGGAAGCTCGGTGCTGTCCTTCGGGACGGCGGGCTGCAACCTCGGCTGCCGGTTCTGCCAGAACTGGGACATCTCGACGTCCCGCGAGATGGACCGGCTGATGGACCAGGCCTCGCCCGAGGCGATCGCCGCCGCGGCCGAGCGCTATGGCTGCCGGAGCGTCGCCTACACCTACAACGACCCGGTGATCTTCACCGAGTATGCCGTCGACGTCGCCGAGGCCTGCCGCGCCCGGGGCCTCGCGAACGTCGCCGTCACCGCGGGCTATGTCCACGAGGAGCCCCGGCGCGACCTGTTCGCCGTGATGGATGCGGCGAACGTCGACCTCAAGGGCTTCACCGACGACTTCTATGTCCACCTCACCGGCGCGCACCTGCGTCCGGTGCTCGACACGCTCGCCTACCTGTGGCACGAGACCGAGGTCTGGGTCGAGATCACGACCCTGCTCATCCCCGGCTACAACGACTCCGACGACGAGCTCCGCGCGATGTTCCGGTGGGTGGCCACCGAGCTGTCGGCCAACGTGCCGCACCACGTGACGGCCTTCCACCCCGACCACCGGATGCGCGACGTACCGCCCACCCCGCCCGCGACCCTCGTCCGGGCCCGGGACATCGCGCTGGCCGAAGGGCTCCGGTTCGTCTACACCGGCAACGTCGACAACCCGGCCGGCGAGGTGACGACGTGCCCGTCGTGCCGCACCCCGCTCATCGAGCGCGACCGGTACTCGATCCTGCGCTACCGTCTCGACGCCCAGGGCCGATGCGGACGCTGCGGTACACCCATCCCGGGACGGTTCGGCACCGAGGCGGAGCACTTCGGCACCCGACGGATCCCGGTCGTCCTCGGCGGCTGACCGCTGCCGGGTCCCCGGGCCGGTTCGCACCCAGCATACCCCTGGGGGTATAGTCGGAGACGGAAAGGAGCCCGCCCATGTCCGCGCAGACCGAGCGCAAGCACCGTGTCCTCGTCTTCACCACACCCACGTGCCCCTGGTGCGTCCGGGTGAAGAAGTACCTCCGCGAGCGGCAGGTGCCGTTCCGCGAGATCGACGTCGCCCGCGACCAGCGCGCGGCCCGTGACCTCGTCAAGCGGACCGGTCAGCAGGGCGTGCCCGTCGTCGAGATCGACGGCAAGCCGATCATCGGCTTCGACAAGCCGAAGATCGACAAGCTCCTCGGCCTCTCCGCTCGCTGAGCCGCCGGCGGTGACCGCCGACCGGGCCGGTTCCCGACCGGCCGGGGCGACGGCATACGGTTGCCCGCGAGGCCGTCGAGGCCACACCCAACCCATCATCCATCCGCGCTACCGCACGTCCAGGAAGGCCCATCACCCATGAGCGAATCGGTCCAGCCCCTCGGCTCGCGTGTCCTCATCGAGGTTCTCGACGAGGACAGCGTGACCGCCAGCGGCATCGTCATCCCCGACACCGCCAAGGAGAAGCAGCAGAAGGGCGTCGTCATCGCCGTCGGCGACGACGAGGAGCTCATCACCGTCAAGGTCGGCGAGAAGGTCCTGTTCCCGAAGTACACAGGCACCGACCTCAGCCTCGACGGCAAGGACTACCTCATCATCGACGCCACCGAGCTGCTCGCGGTCCTCGGCCGCTGAGCGGTCGGGCCTGATCGACACAGGTCGACGGACCGCGACGCGGCGCGACGTCGCGGCGGTCCTCGCCCCCACGCATCCTCCCCGGACGGGCCCCGCGACGGCTGTCCGGGGAGGCCGCGTGTGGGGGCGGCCGTCGGTTCGCTACGGGTCCGCTACGGGTCCGCTACGGGTCCGCCTCCGGCACGCCGCCGCGACCACCTCCTCACCGTCCGCTCAGCGGGCGGTCAGCGGACGATCACCGATCGGTCAGGTCATCCGACTACCCTCCGGGCCACCGGCACACCGCTGCGCCCGACAAGGAGGCCCGATCGATGAGCGCCCTGCGCCGAGCGCAGCAGAGCGAGCACCGGGGCTTCGTCATCCCGAACCGAGTGGCCTCCGCCCGGCTCGACCTGCGGCGCCGGACGCTGCGTCTCCATCCCACGACCCGGGTCGTGCTGGCCGTCCTCGTGTCGGGGGTGGCCTCGGGCGTGGCCGGCGGGTTGCTCACCCTCCTGCTGCACGGCGTGCAGCACCTCGCCTACGGCTACCACGACAACCCGTTCGTCATCGGGGTCGAGCGGTCGAGCCCGCTGCGCCGGATCCTCGCCCCCGTCGTGGGCGCCGCGGTCGTCGCGGCGGCCTGGGTATGGCTGCGCCGCTCGCCGCTGCCGGGGGTCCGTGACGCGGTCACCCGCCAGCCCAAGCGGATGCCGGTCGTACGGACCCTGTTCGACGCCGTCCTCCAGATCGCCATGGTCGGCACCGGGTCCTCGGTCGGCCGCGAGGGCGCCCCCCGCCAGGCGGCCGCCGTCCTCACCAGCTCGGTCTCGAGCGTCTTCGTCCTGCCCGTCGCGATGCGTCGGGTCCTCATCGCCTCGGCCGCCGGCGCCGGCCTGGCGGCCGTCTACAACGTGCCGCTCAGCGGAGCGGTCTTCGCTGTCGAGGTCCTCGCCATCGGCTACCGCCATCACCACGCCGTCATCGCCCTGGCGATGAGCCTCATCGCCACCTATGTCGCGCGACCGGTCGTCACCGGGGACCCCACCTACAGCTACCCCGCCCACCTGGGCGTCCCGGCCAGCGCCTGGGCCTGGGCGGTCCTCGCCATCCCGGTGTGCGCCCTTGTGGGACGCGGTTTCGCGGTCGCCAACCGGTGGGCCCGACTGCACCGCCCGGGACCCACCTGGCGGCTGCCGGTCGCCATGGTGCTCGGAGCGCTGGCGATCGGCGTGCTCTCGGTGTGGCTCTATGCGCTGCCCGGCAACGGCAAGGGGATCGTCCAGCTCACGATGCTCGGCAGCGGTGCCACCTTGACGTATGCCGCCCTCGTCGTCCTCAAGCCGGCCGCGACCGCCCTCAGCGTCGGGACGGGCGTCACCGGTGGCCTGCTCACCCCGTCGATGGCGACCGGCGCCGCGCTGGGGGCCGCCGTGGCCGGCGCCGGCGGCGGGCTGGGGCTGACCCTGCCGCTCGCGGCATTCGGCCTCATCGCAGCGGTCGGCGTGCTGGCCGCCACCCAGGACGCGCCCTGGTTCGCCGCGGTCATGGGCTGGGAGCTGGCCCACCCACCACTGCTCATGGCCGTCCCACTCCTGGCGGTCTCGTGGGGCGTCGTGCTCCTCACCCGAGCGATGACCCGGCGGCGCGAGCTCCGCACCTCGCTGATCGCCATGGAGCAGTACTACGGCCACGCGGGGCCTGCGGCGTAGGCGCCGTCCTGCCCTCCGCTCCCGCCGCGCGGGCTGGGCAACGGGCTGGGGGAGCCGGGGGTCAGGCCGGTGAGGCGAACCACCCGGTCGGCCCGACGTCGGTACCGAGGCGCGGGACGTACTGGTCGAAGTAGATCCGTGCGATGAGCTCGCGTCGGCTGCTGACGTCGGCCTTGCCGAAGACCGACTTGAGGTGGTCCTGCACGGTGTAGGGCGACAGGTGCAGCGTCGAGGCGATCTCCTTGGTGTCGACGCCCTGGAGGACGAGCTGGGTGACCGAACGCTCGCGAGGGGTGAGGTCGAATGCCGCCACGACGAGCGGCACGATCTCGGGAGGGCGCGCCTCGTCGATCGTCACGACGACGTCGCCGCTCGCCTCACCGCGGGGGCTGAGCGGGGTCGCGTGGAGGACGAGCCACATCCCGCTGCGGGAGCGGACCCGACAGCGCGGCGGCCGGTCGGTGCGGCCGGCCGCGAACCGCCGGGCCGCGGCGACGAGGGAGGAGACGACACCGTCCGGGCGGCTGATCGACTCCGAGGCCATGAGGTCGTCGAGCCGGTCCTGAGCGCCGGCGCTCAGCTGCTGCACCGTGTCGTCGGTGCCGACAATGATGACGGCCGGTCCGACCGGCTGGGCGGGGGCCTCGCTCGCGAGCGCGACGAGCAGCCCGGCCCGCGCACCGACGGACAGCGACTGAGACAGCTCGCCGAGCAGGGTGATCTCGTCCTCGGCGAAGGGCGCCTCGCCCTCGGCGCGGAACAGAGCCATCCCACCCCAGGACTCGCCGCGGTCGCGCATGACCACCCGGGCCTCGTCGGCATACCCGAAATGGGGGCTCATGAACTCGGCCATCCGCTGCGAGCTCATCGGCCGGCCCTCGGTGGAGGCGTGCAGGCCGATGGCCGTGACGCCCCTCCTGACGAGCTCGGTGTAGGCGGTGTCCTCACTCCAGCCGAACTCGATGACCCCCCATTCGTGGTCGTGGTCGTCCTTGCCCCTGAGGTCGCCGTACTTGTGGGACCCGGTGAGCAGGAGGGTGCTCGGGTCGAAGGTCCCGACGCAGGCGGCGACGTGCGGGACCGCCCGCTCGACCGAGGAGACCGCCTCGGCGAAGAACGTGTCGATGTCGAGCCCGGCCCTCGCGACGACCTCGACGTCACGAAGGACCCGTTGCGCCATGAGACTGAGGGTCACCTCACCAGTGTGCGGGTGGGGGGGCGCGTTGACCATCCCACACATGTGGGGGGTGGGGGGCCCCCGCTCACCCGGCCGGAAGGTCCCCCGGCCCGCGGGATGGTGGCGGCGCCCTCCGCGGCCCCAGCCTTCTCGGGACGGAGGCGCCGCAGCGGAGCGGCACCACGATCCGACCCATCACGAAGGGACCCATGATGACCATCGACACCCACGACCAGGTCGCCCCCGCCGCCTCGCGCCGCGCCACCGCGTTGCGCGAGCGCTGCGGCGACACCGTGACGATCCCCGGCGAGGCGGCCTTCGACGAGCTGCGGACGCCGTGGAACGTCGCCGCCGACCTCAGGCCGGCCGCGGTCGCGAGCCCGCGCACGGCCGAGGAGGTCCGCGACATCGTGCGCGCGGCCGTCGACCTCGGCCTGCGCGTTGCCCCGCAGAGCACCGGGCACGCCGGGGCGATCCTGGCCCAGCACGACCTGTCCGACGTCGTCCTCCTGCGGACCACCGCCCTGACGAGCGTGGTCGTCGACCCCGACCGGCGGGTCGCCCGCATCGGCGGCGGCGCGACCTGGCAGCGCGTCGTCGAGGCGGCCGCCGAGCACGGGCTGGCGGCCCAGCACGGGTCCTCGCCCGACGTCGGTGTCGCCGGCTACCTCCTCGGCGGCGGCCTCAGCTGGTACGCCCGGTCCAAGGGGCTGGCCGTCAACGACGTCCTCGCCGTCGAGCTCGTCACCGCCGACGGGGAGCTCGTCCGCGCCCACGCCGAGCAGCATCAGGACCTGTTCTGGGCCGTCCGCGGGGGCGGCGGCAACGTCGGCATCGCCACCGCGGTCGAGCTGCGGCTGCACCCCATCACGGACGCGTATGCCGGCCTGTTCCTGTGGGACCTCGCCCAGCTCGAGCCCGTGCTGCGGCATTGGGTGACCTGGACCGCCACCGCACCCGAGGAGATCACCACCGCGCTGCGGGTCATGCGCTTCCCGCCGCTGCCCGACCTGCCGCCGTTCCTCAGTGGCAGGTCCGTCGTCGTCGTCGACGGCGTCGTCCTCGGCGACGACGAGGCCGGGTCGGACCTCGTGGCGGGGTTCCGTGCGCTGGCACCCGAGCTCGACACCTGGGCGCGGACCCCGGCCGCCGCGCTGACCCGCCTGCACATGGACCCCGAGGGCCCGACACCGTCGGTCGGCAGCGGCACCCTCGTCACCGATCTCGACGAGGACGGGATCGCCGCCTTCGTCGAGGCCGTCGGGCCGGACGCCCGGACCTCGTTGCTCATGGCCGAGCTGCGCCAGCTCGGCGGCGCCGTGGGTCGTCCGGTTCCCGGTGGCGGCGTCCTCAGTCGGCTCGACGCGGCATACGTGGCCTTCTTCGTGGCCATCGCCCCGACGGCCGAGGCGGCCCGCGTCGGTCGCCTCGATGCCGAGCGGGCGCGTCGGGCCCTGGCCGCGTGGGAGACGGGGCAGAGCTTCCTCAACCTCGTCGAGCGCCCTGTCGACCCGCGCAGCGGCTACGGGCACGACGCCTGGGTGCGGCTGACCGAGGTCCGCCGGCGCGTCGATCCCGACGGGGTGTTCCTCGCCGGACATGAGGTGCCGGTGGGCCGGCGCTCCTAGGCCCCCTCGCCTCCTCGCTCCTTGCCCCTCCGCTCCCTCTGCCGAGGTCCCGTCGAGAGGCCGTCGTTGCGGCCTCTCGACGGGGATGTCGGCGACGTGAGGGGCGAGGGGGTCGGGAGGCGGGGGTCAGGAGGTGGGCAGGCCCTGCTGGGTCCAGGCGGCATACCCGCCCTGCACGTAGTAGACGTGCTTGAAGCCGGCGTCGTGCAGGGTCTTGGCGGCCGTCTCGGCGTCGGCGCCGGAGGCGTCGTAGAGGATGTAGCTGCCCGCCGTGTCGAGCCGGGCGGCCTGCCCGGCGAACCCGCTCCCGTACGGCAGGTTGACCGCGCCGGCGACGTGCCCGGTGGCGAACTCCCCGGCGGAGCGCACGTCGACCGGCGTGATCGCGTCGACGCCGGGGTGGTTCTTGAGCAGCTCGTACGCCCCCTGCGGGATGAGCGGGATGACGGGCGCACCGAGCTGGGCGGCGTCCTGGCCCTTGATGTCGACGCCGAAGTTCTTTTGGATGCGCTGCTCGAGCTCGGCCTGGGTGAGCATCCCGCCGGAGAAGTCGACGAGCTTGCCGGTCGCGTCGTAGAACGCCGTCACCGGCAGCCCCTGGGAGCCGAACGAGGACCACAGCTGCGAGGGCGGGTTCCCGCCGATGTCCTTGGCGAGCGAGAACCCGGCACCGGCGAGGTCGAACCTGGCCGCCATCGCCGCGCCGTCACCGGGGTCCGAGGTGTCGACGCCGACGAAGGCGACCTTGCCGTCGCCGGCCTTCGCGACCTGGACGAAGCCGGGCAGCTCCTCGTTGCAGTAGACACACCACGACGCGAAGAAGTTCACGACGACCGGGGTCCCGGCCAGCCCGGCCAGGCTGACCGTCTTGGACTGGTCGACGAGACCGGGCAGCCGGAACGCGGTCTTCGTCGCGGAGTATGCCGTCCCGCTGGCGTCGGTCTTCGGGCTGCCGCCGCCGCTCGTGAGGGCCAGGGCGGCCACGGCCCCGAAGATGACGACGACGCTGGCGACGACGGCCCCGATGGTCAGCTTGCGGCGGCGCTCCTCCCGGGCCTTCTCGGCGGCCCGCTCGGCCTTCCAGGCCTCCCGCTGCTTCGCCCGGGTGGTGTTCTGCTTCGTTGCCATGGTGACCTTTCCGATCCGGCGGGCCGCTCAGCCGAGGCCGAGGAGCCCACCGAGGCCGATGTGCTCGAGGACGGACTGCGTGAACGTGGTGACGAGGGACATCCGGTTGAGGCTGAGCAGGATCCCGAACCCGGCGAGGACGAGCGCCGAGGTGAGGGTGATCCCGAAGAAGTGCCGCTTGACGAGGTCGAAGGCCCCGGCGAACCGGTCCAGGGCGAGAGCCGCCGCGAGGAAGGGGACCGCGAGGCCGGCGGAGTAGGCGACGAGCATCACCGAGCCCCGGCCCACCTCGCCGCTGCTCGCGGCGATGGCGAGCACGCTGGTGAGGACCGGCCCGATGCAGGGCGTCCAGCCGAAGCCGAACGCCACCCCCGCGACAGGCGCCGCGAACGGCCCGAAACGGTCGAGCCGCGGGTGCCACCGCTTCTCCTGGTAGAGCCACGGCGCCCGCAGCACGAGCGAGGCGATGAGGAAGAGCGCCATCGCGAGCACGACGAGCCCGGACACCCGGGTCAGCGCCTCGCGATGGCCGAGCAGGCCCTGACCGACCGCCGTGACCGACAGGCCGAGCACGACGAAGACGGCACTGAAGCCGAGCACGAAGCCGAGCGAGGTCTTGAGGACCTGCAGCAGGTGCGAGCGCCCGCCCTCCTGGACCGAGGTGACGCTGAGGCCGGTCACGACAGAGACGTAGGCCGGGATGACCGGCAGGACGCACGGCGAGAGGAAGGAGACCAGGCCGCCGACGAACGCGCCGAGCAGGGTGAGGTCGGCGCCGGTCATGACGGCGTCGGTCCGGCGCCGGCACGGCGCACGGGGGCGGCGAGGAGCACGGTGGTGGGGTCCTTCCGGGAGACAGGGCCACCTCGATCATACCCCTAGGGGTATGCCGTCTCCGGCCCGTCCACCGTGCTCGGTGCCCTCGGGCCTCGCGGCCTCAGATCCTGCGCAGCAGGACGACGACGTCCTCCAGCTCGCCCGTGCGGCCGTCCGGGGCGGTGGCCTGCCGGGTCCGGGGTTCGGCGATGACGACCGACCACTGGTCGGGGTCGAGGTCCAGGGAGGCGAGCTCCTCCTGCGCCGTGGGGAAGCGGTGGTGCTGGGCGTGCTCGGGGTTCGCCCAGGGCGGCGGCGCGCCGTGCGAGAGGACGAGGAGGTGTCCGCCGGGGCGCACCGCGCCGGACACCCGGACGAGGATGTCGGCACGGTGCAGCTCGACCGGCGAGTGGAGGTAGCTCGCGCTGAGGAGGTCGACCTCCTCGTCCGGCAGCCATGAGGACAGGTCGGCCGCGACGTAGTCGGCCCGGCCGCCGGCGGTCTCGGAGGCGTCGGCCACCGCCTGGGCACGCCGCACCGCGGTCGGCGAGATGTCGACCCCGGTGGCCCGCCACCCGTGCTCCGCCAGCCACAGGACGTCGGCGCCCTCGCCACTGCCGAGGTCGAGCGCCCGTCCGGGGGTCAGGGCGCCGACGACCTCCGCGAAGGTCGCGTTGACCCGACCGGACCACACCTGGTCCTGTCCCGAGTAGCGGTTCTCCCAGAAGTCGCGGGGCGCGATGTCATGCCACGCCTGGTCCTGCTCGGAGGGTCCGTCGGCGGGCGCGTGGTCGTGGAGGGCGTCGGTCATGTCTCCAAGCGTGCGCCGAGGTATGCTTTGATAGCAAATCGCATTGCAGAAATGGCAAGACCCGGAGAGCGGACCAGGACGGAGCGAGCATGCCGACGAGCGAGCTCGAGCAGATCGGTCCGCGGCTGCGGGCGGCGCGAACGGCGCGGGGGTGGACGCTCGACACCCTCGCCCGGCGCGCCGGGGTGTCGTCGAGCACCCTGTCCCGGCTCGAGTCCGGCAAGCGGCAGGCCAGCCTCGAGCTGCTCCTCCCGCTCGTCCGCCAGCTCGGCATCCACCTCGACGACCTCCTGCCGGAGGAGGTCCCCGATCCCAGGGTCCACCGGCCGGACCTTCGGCGCGACGGGCTCCTCATCACCCCGCTGGCCGGCGAGAGCGCCCCGGTCCAGACCTTCCGGATCGCCTACCCGCCGACCTCGACCGAGCCCGCCCCCCGCGTCCACGACGGCTACGAGTGGCTCTATGTCCTGTCCGGCCGGCTTCGGCTCGCCCTCGGCGACCGGGTCGTCGTCCTCGGCCGGGGCGAGGCCGCCGAGTTCGACACCCGCATCCCGCACGCGATGTCCGCGGCGGCGGGACGGTCGGCCGAGGTCCTCAGCATCTTCACCGACGGCGGGCCCCGGGTGCCCGGCCACCTCAGCGCGCCCGACTCCGGGACGTGAGCCGGCCGGGCCCGAGACGTGAGCCGGCCGGGCCCGCGACGTGGGCCGGCCGGGCCGGAGGCCGGCCCCGGTCACTGTTGGTTGTGCGTCGGCATCCAGGCCGCACCCATCAGGGTGCCGTTGTCGATGTGCCCGGGGTCGCGCTCGAGGCCCCCGGGGTCGTGGATGCGGCCCGGCGGGGCCGCCGGCGGAGGTATGCCGCGCCCGCCAGAGAGGGGTGTGGTCCCCACCTGCACGGGTGCTGTCGGGACGCACGGACGGGGTTGTTGCCGCGGGACGCGGCAACGCCGGCGTCCCCACGCAACAACCCCGTCCGGACGTCGAGTGGGGTGCCGCATGTCGAGGAGTGTTCGGACGTCGGGGGTGTCCGGACGTCGCGAGATGGTCCGGACTTCAAGGGGTGTCCGAGCCGAGCCGGCCCTGCCCCGAGCCCAGGGGAGCCGGACGGGCGACCCTCAGAAGTCGCGCGCCATGTTGTTGAAGCGGCTGTAGTGACCCTGGAAGGCCAGGACGAGGTCCTTGGTGGGGCCGTTGCGGTGCTTGGCGACGATGACGTCGGCCTCGCCGTCACGCTCTGGGTCGGAGCGGTCCCGGTGCAGCAGGATCACGACGTCGGCGTCCTGCTCGATCGACCCGGACTCGCGCAGGTCGGACATCTGCGGCCGCTTGTCGGTGCGCTGCTCCGGGCCTCGGTTGAGCTGGGAGATCGCGATGACCGGCACCTCGAGCTCCTTGGCGAGCAGCTTGAGCGCCCGGGAGAACTCTGCGACCTCCTGCTGGCGGGACTCGACCCGCTTGCCCGACGACATGAGCTGGAGGTAGTCGATGATGACGAGCTTGAGGTTGTGCTGCTGCTTGAGCCGGCGGCACTTGGCCCGGATCTCCATGAGCGACATGTTCGGGGAGTCGTCGATGAACAGCGGCGAGTCGGAGATCTTGCCCATGATCCGCGCCAGCTTGGTCCACTGCTCCTGACCCTTCAGGCCCTTACGCAGGTCCTGGAGCTGGATCGAGGCCTCGGCCGACAGGATGCGCATGGTGATCTCGGTCTTGCTCATCTCGAGCGAGAACACCGCGGTCGCCAGCTTGTGCTTGATGGCCGCGGACCGGGCGATGTCGACACCGAGGGTGGACTTGCCGACCGCCGGCCGCGCGGCGATGACGATCATCTGCCCCGGGTGCAGACCGTGGGTCAGCTCGTCGAGCTCGATGAAGCCGGTCGGCACGCCGATGAGCTCGTCGGTGCGCCCGGCCGCGGCCTCGATCTCGGTCATCGTCGGCTCGAGGAGCTCGCCGAGGACGGTGTAGTCCTCGCCGCCGCGCTTCTCGAAGACGGAGTACACCTCGGCCTGGGCCCGGTTGACGATGTCGTCGACGTCGCCCTCGCCCTGGTTGTAGCCCATCTGGACGATCCGGGTCCCGGCCTCGACGAGCCGCCTCAGGACCGCCCGCTCGTGGACGATCTCGGCGTAGTAGCCGGCATTCGCCGCGGTGGGGACGGACTGGATGAGCTGGTGGAGGTAGGCCTGGCCGCCGACCCGGGTCAGGTCGCCCCGCTTGCCCAGCTCGTCGGCGACGGTGATCGCGTCGGCCGGCTCGCCGCGACCGTAGAGGTCGAGGACCGCGTCGTAGATCAGCTCGTGCGCGGGCCGGTAGAAGTCGTGCCCGCGCAGCACCTCGAGGCAGTCGGCGATGGCGTCCTTGTCGAGGAGCATCGAGCCGAGGACGGACTGCTCGGCGCCCAGGTCCTGCGGCGGGACCCGCTCGTCGGCGGGGCCGTCATAGCCTCCACCGAACGCCGGGCTGAGCTCCGCGACGGACACCGACCACACCCTCTCCCCGCCCCGCCTCCGTGGGGCTCCCGTGACTCCTGCGACGTCCACCAGTGGTACCAGCCGGCTCCGACAACGAGCGGACCGGCATCCCCGCCCGGAGCCGCCACCACACGCTAGAGCCACGGGGCACCGTCGCCCAGCCCGGCCTGTGGACCGATGGGGGACAACCTGTGCAAAACGCCGTGCCCGAGTGTGCACAGTCCGTGGAGAACTCTGTGGATTCACCAGCCACACTCGTCACAGCGGGCCGCTGACCTGCACAGACTCCATCCACCTCCTGTGCAGGCAGAATTGTTTCCGGCGTGTCACATCCACAGGGGCTGCGGACCGCCGACGGGCCGACGCCCCGCTGCCAACCGCTCTGGACCCGCCGCGGCGGCCCCGGCGGCGTGCCGGCGCCGAGGCCGTGGAACCGCTCTCGCCGGGCGCGCTCCACCGCCATACCGGGTCCGGCTCAGCCGGTATGCCGGGTCCGGCTCAGCCGGCATACCGGGTCCGGCTCAGCCGGCATACCGGGCCTGCGCCCGGGCCCGCGCCCGCGCCGCCTCGACCTCGCGGTCACGCGGCGGCGCGGTCGTGACGAGCGCGTCGAGCAGCCGCTGGGTGGCCGCTGCGACCTCGGCGACGGCCGCGTCGAAGACCGCCTCGTTGGCGCGCGACGGGCGGGTCGTCCCGCTCACCTTGCGCACGTACTGCAGCGCGGCCGCATCCACCTCCGCGGTCGTCGCCGCGGGCTCGAAGTTGTGCAGCGTCCTGATGTTCCGGCACATCCGTCCAGGGTAGGCCGCGCGGCCTCCGGGGGGTATGCCGCGTGGTCCCGGGTCGAGGTCACGCGCCCCCCGCGACGGCGGGCCGCCGCCCTCGGCAGCGGCGGTGCTGAACGGGCCGATGAGGCGGCCGTCACTTAGGCCCTCCTCGCTGCATCGGGACCCCGAAATGAGCGACGATGGGAGCCATGCGAATCGTCTCGACCGAGGAACTGACCAGGCGGCTGTCCACCATCCCCGGTAAGCCCCGGATCGTCGTGAGCGGCAACGTCGCGATCCCGTGGGAGGGCGTCAAGGCGGTCGACGAGGCCCTGCCCGAGTACATCATCCACACCCTCAACGCGCCGCCCGGCCTGCCCGAGCGCGAGGGGGTCACCGCCGAGACCTGCTTCGTCGGCGCCGGAACCCGCAAGCACCCCGGCCTCTCCTACGTCCCGAGCCGGCTCTCGCTCGTGCCGGTCCTGCTCAACCGGGTCATCCCCGGCGACGTCGTCATCCTCCACTGCGCCCCGTCGCGCGACGGCATGCTCAGCCTCGGCATCGAGGTCAACGTCCTCCCCGCCGCCATCGCCGGGACCCGCTCGCGCTCCGGGCTCATCGTCGCCGTCATCAACGACCAGATGCCCTACACCTTCGGCGACGCCCAGATCCCCGAGGAGTGGGTCGACCTGGCCATCGAGGTCTCGACGCCGCTGACCGAGCCCAAGCCCTTCACCCTCGACGACTCGAGCCAGGCCATCGGCGACATCGTCGCCGCCCGGGTCCCCGACGGCGCCACCCTCCAGATGGGCATCGGCGGCATCCCGGACGCCACCCTGCTCGCCCTGGGCAAGCACAAAGGCTTGCGGATCTGGACCGAGATGTTCTCCGACGGCGTCCTCGAGCTCGACCGCAAGGGTGCCCTCGACAAGGAGCACCCCCTCACTGCGTCGTTCCTCTTCGGAACCCGAGAGCTCTATGACTGGCTCGACGGCAACCACCGGGTCCGGATGATGCGGACCGAGCACACCAACGACCCCGGCCTGATCGCCCAGCAGCGGATGATGACGAGCGTCAACTCAGCCCTCGAGGTCGACCTGTTCGGCCAGGCCAACGCCTCGCGGATCAACGCCCGGATCTTCTCGGGCTTCGGCGGCCAGACCGACTTCATCGTCGGCGCGATCCACTCCCCGGGCGGGCAGTCGTTCATCGCCCTGCGCAGCTGGCACCCCAAGGCCAACGTCTCGACCGTCGTGCCGCTCCTCGACGAGCCGGTCACCTCGTTCCAGCAGACCGCGATCGTCACCGAGAACGGCGCCGCCGAGCTCTTCGGCTACAGCGAGAAGGCCCAGGCCCGGCACATCATCCGCGATGCCGCGCACCCCGACGTCCGCGACGAGCTGTGGGAGGAAGCGGCCCACCTCGGGCTCGCCTGAGGCACCGACAGGACCCGCAGCAGAGGCAGGCCCGTTGTCCGGCAACCCAGACCGCGACCTCGTCGACGAGCTGCGCAGGGTCCTGGCCGCCGGCGCCGACCCGGAGCGCGCCGCCGCCGAGCAGCGCTACATGAAGTCCGTCATGCCGTACCGCGGCTGGACGCTGCCCGCGATGCGCAAGGCCGTGCTCCCCGTCGTGGGCGACCCACAGCGCCGGGTCCCGCGTCGCCCCGACTGGGAGGCGACGGTCCGGCTGCTGTTCGACGACGCGTCCTACCGCGAGGAGCGGTATGCCGCGATCGAGCTGGCCGCCCATCCGCAGTACCGCGACTGGCAGGACCCCGACACGATCCCGCTCTACCGGCACCTCATCGTCACCGGTGCCTGGTGGGACCTCGTCGACGGCGTCGCAGCCGAGCAGGTGGGCGGCATTCTCGCCACCCATCGCGCGGACCTCACCCCGCTCATGCGGGCCTGGTCGGTCGACGACGACATGTGGCTGCGGCGCAGCGCCATCATCAGCCAGCTCCAGCACAAGGAGCGCACCGATCTCGACCTGCTCACCGACGCCGTCGACGCGAACCTCGAGGGCAGCACCTTCGGCTCGGAGTTCTTCATCCGCAAGGCGATCGGCTGGGCGCTGCGCCAGCACGCGCGCGTCGCGCCCGACTGGGTTCGCGCCTTCGTCGCCGACCGGACCGAGCGGCTGTCCGGGCTGTCCCGCCGCGAGGCGCTCAAGCACCTGTGAGCACGACGAAAGACCCGATCGGCCCACGGCCGTGGACCGAACGGCCGATGCGGCCCTCGCGGCGCCGTTCCTAGGCTCGGGCGCAGGAGCTCAACCCCTGCCCGCCCCTGAGGACCTCCGTGCTGCGCCGAGCCGCAACGAGCCTGGCCGCTGCCGTCGTCGGCAGCGGCGCCGTGCTGCTCGCCGCACCGACCGCCCAGGCCGCCTCGGCCGCGACGATCACCGTGCCCGCGGTCCTCAACGCGGGGGAGGCGACCAACGTCAACGGCACCTGCCCCGCCACCGCCACGAAGGCCGCCGTGACCGTGCGCTCCGGGTCGACCTCGCTCTTCGCCAAGTCCTACGCCGTCGTCGACGGTGAGTGGGTCGGTGTCGTCACCGTCTCCGGCCAGATGGGCAACGTCACGGTGTCCCTCGCCTGTACGGCCGGCGGCGACACCCTGGCGACGACGACGTCGACGGTCCTCCTCTTCGCCGTCGCCGAGGCGCGCCAGGCCAACGTCGCCGTCTCGCCGACGAGCCAGCCGCTCGGCCGCACGGTCACCGTGTCGGCCGCCTGCCCGGTCGGCTCGGCCAGCGCCGGGGTCTATCTCTTCCAGGGCGACAACGACCCCTTCGCCGGCACCGCGGTCGTTTCGGCGCGGTCCACCGGTCTGCTCACGACGAGCTTCCCCCTCGCCCTCGTCCCGCCCCCCGGCTCGGCCGCGCCGGCGCCCAGACCGGGTCCCGCGACTGCCGTCGTCTTCTGCAACGACGCCCACGGCATGCCGACCGGGACCGGCTCGCGCGGCTTCACCATCACCGCCGCCCTCGTCTCGGCCCCCCCGCCGGCCCACTCCGGGACCAAGGCCCCCGCCCAGGCCTCGCGCGACCAGACCCGCGTCGACACCGACCTCGCGCTCGTCGTCACGGGCGCCGCGAGCGGCGCCGTCGTCGGGACGCTGACCGTCGGCCCACCCACCGCCGCCGCGTCCACCGTCTGACCGGCCGCCACCTCAGACGACGTCGACCGCCGCCTCCCGTCGCGGGTCGCCCGCCGACATGAGCCGCCCGTCGGGGAGCCGGTATGCCGCCCCCACCCCGCCGAAGTACATCGACGTCTCGCCGTGGTCGTGGGCCCCGAGCCCCAGCTCCTCGACGGCCGCGGCGATGCCCGCGTCGCTCTCGTGCTCGACGACGGGAGCGCCGTCGCCGTCGAAGCGCACGTGCACCCGCGGCGCCGTGATCGCGTGCTGGAGGTCGGCGTCGTGCAGACAGCCCTGCCCGAGCACCTGCATCAGCGCCGTGGTGATCCGGTCGGCGCCCGGGCTGCCGATGGCGAGGACCCGACCGTCGGCGGTGCGCCCGGTCGTCGGCGCCATGTTCGAGGCCATCCGCGTCCCGGGGCGCAGCCGGTGCAGGCCGAGCCGATTGAGCTCCGGCTCGCCGAGGGCGTTGTTGAGGATCAGGCCGGTGCCGGGGATGGTGATCCCGGACGCGTAGCCCGCCGAGGCCGTGATCGCGCAGGCGAGGCCGTCGCTGTCGACGGTCGAGATGTGGGCGGTGCTCGCCGAGGTGGGCAGCCCGGCCAGCCCGTGGCGCTCGACGGCCAGGAGCAGCTCGTGGCCGGCGGCCTCGAGGTCGGTGGCCAGGTCGTGGACCCGGACGCGGTAGCCGAGCACCGCGCGCTGGATCTCGATGACGTCGGGCCAGTGCCAGTAGCCCCGGGTCCCGAGCTCGCCCATCATCGCGGCGAGCATCGGCCCGCCGACCGACGGGGGCGGGTTGAAGGCGAGGTCCCACTGCCCGACCCGGCGCCGGGTCGGGGTGCGCAGGACCGGGTCGTACTCGGCGAGGTCGGCGTGGGTGATCAGGCCGCCGTGGGCGGCCATGTCGTCGACGAGCGCGCGGCCGACCTCGCCGATCGTCGTCACCGACGCCCCGTCGCGGCCGATGAGGTCGAGCACGTCGGCCAGCCGGGGGTTGCGGCCGAGGTCGCCCGCCCGCACCGGGCTGCCGTCCTCGCGGGTGACGAGGGCGTGTGCCTCGGGATCGAGGCCGAAGAGCGTGTCGGCGGTGAAGCCGAGGTAGTGCGCGGTGGCCTTCCCGAACCGGTAGCCCTCGCGGCATACCCGCGCAGCCGGTGCCACGACGGCCGACCACGGCGCCTCGCCGTGCTCCTCGACGGCGAGCTGACAAGCGGGCAGGACGCCCGGCACCCCGACCGAGCCGTGGCCGGCGAAGAGGGTGACCCCTCCCCCGTATGCCGTGTGCAGCTCGGTCACGCCACCGCCGAAGCGGCCGGCGTCCAGGCCGCGACCGGGCATCTCGACGTTGCCGTCGATGACGACGGGTTCGGCGTCCGGGGCCCAGATCGAGATGAACGCCCCGCCCCCGAGGCTGACGATCCCCGGCTCGGTGCTCATCGTGGCGAGGGCCGCGGCGATCGCGACGTCGACCGCGTTGCCACCCTCGTGGGCCACCGTCCGTCCGGCGGCGAGCGACGCCGGGCCCGTCGCGGCGATGGCCACCCGCCTCGTCATGGCCCGATCCTCCCACCCGCGCCTGTCGCGGCGGCGCTGCGTCGCGCCGGTAGCGTGGCCGACGTGAGCACCCCACCCCTCGGCATCGTCGCCGGCACCGGTTTCTACTCCCTGGCCGACCTGACCGACCCGCGCACCGAGACGGTGCAGACGGCCTACGGCCCGGCCTCCCTCACCCGGGGCGCCTGGCACGGCCTGCCCGTCGTCTTCCTGACCCGGCACGGCGCCGGGCACTCGGTCCCGCCGCACCTGGTGAACTACCGGGCGAACATCCGCGCCCTCGCCGACGCCGGGTGCCGCGACGTCATCGCCGTCAACGTCACCGGGGGCATCGACCCCGACCTCGAGCCCGGCGACCTGCTCTGCCTCGACGACTTCCTCGACCTGACCCGCGGCCGGGTGGGCACCTTCTTCGACGGCTCGACGCCGGAAGGGGTCGTCCACACCGACGTCGTCGGCGCCTACCACCCCGAGCTGCGCCGCGAGATCCTCGAGTCGGCGGCCGCGCTGGGCCAGCCGATCCGCGACGGCGGGGTCTATGCCTGCTTCGACGGTCCCCGCTTCGAGACGCCCGCGGAGATCCGGCTGGCCCGCCTCGCCGGCGCCGACGTGGCCGGCATGACCGGCGTACCCGAGGTCGTCCTCGCGGTCGAGGCCGGGCTGCGGTATGCCGCGATCTCGCTCGTCGTCAACCCGGCCGCCGGGGTGAGCGAGGAGCCGATCACGATGGCCGACATCGAGGCCGCGCTCGCCGCGAGCCGGGCCACCGTCCTGGCCATCCTCGACGAGCTCGTCCACACCCGGGCCACCTTCGCCGACGAGGAGGCCGAGGCATGAGCCGGGTCCGCATCGAGCACCTCAGCCACGTCGTGACGGTCGACGACGCCGACACCGTGCTCGACGACGCGACCATCGAGATCGCCGACGGCGTCATCGTCGCGGTCCGGCCGGCCGGGGTCGACGAGGACCCTCCGTCCTCGCCCCACCGGGCCGACGACGATGTGACCGTCATCGACGGGCGGCACCGGCTCGCCCTGCCGGGCCTGGTCAACCTGCACACGCACCTGCCGATGACCCTCCTGCGTGGGCTCGCCGAGCACGTCGACCTCCAGGGCTTCCTCGCGAAGGTGTGGGCCGCCGAGGGCGCCGTGATGGACGAGGCGACCGTCGAGCTGGGCGCGCGCCTCGGTGCCCTCGAGAGCCTGCTCGGCGGGTGCACCACCCAGCTGGACATGTACTTCCATCACGAGGCCGCCCACCGTGGCGCGGTCGCCGTGGGGTCGCGGCACGTCGGCGGACCGGTCTTCTTCGACTTCCCCGGACCCGACGGCCTGACCTGGGAGGAGCGGATCGAGGGGCTGCGCGCCTGGCCCGGCATCCTCGCCGAGGTCGGCGGACCCACCGTTCCCGCCGCCGCCCTGCCGCACGGCACCTACACCGTCTCACCGGAGCACCTGCGCGAGCTGCGCGACATCGCGGCCGGCTGGGAGGGGCGCGCCCTGCTGTGCACCCATGTCTCGGAGAACGCCGCCGAGAACGCCGAGGTGCGCGAGAGGTATGCCGCCTCACCCACCGGAATGCTCGAGCGGGCCGGGTGGCTCGACTCCGGCCTGCCCGTCGTCTTCGCCCACGGGGTCCACCTCGACGAGGCCGACCGGGCCGCGGCGTCGAGGGCCCACGTGACGACGGCCCACTGTCCGGGGTCGAACCTCAAGCTCGCCTCCGGTGCCCTCGACTGGCAGGCCTGGCTCGGGAGCGGGGTCCGGATCGGGTTGGGCACCGACGGCTGCTCCTCGAGCAACGACCTCGACATGTGGCAGGTGATGCGCCAGGCGGCGCTGCTCGCCCGGCTCACCTCCGGGCGGCCCGACGCGGCCCCCGCCGAGCAGGTCCTGCGGGCGGCGACGATCGACGGCGCCCGGGCGCTCGGCCTCGGCGACCTCATCGGCTCCCTCGAGGTCGGCAAGCGCGCCGACATCACCCTCGTCGACCTCGAGGCGCCGCACCTCACCCCGGTCCACGACGTCGCCGCCCTCCTCGTCTTCGCCGCCGGTCGAGGGGACGTGACCGACGTCCTTGTCGACGGCGAGGTCGTCGTCCGCGACCGGCGGAGCACGCGGGTCGACGCGCGGGCACTGCTCGCCGAGTGCCGCGAGCGCGGCCGGGTCGCCGGTGCGGCCGCCGCGGCGGCAGGAGGCTTCGGGCAATGACGAGCGCCCGGACGGCCGAGGACCTCATCGCCACCCTCGGCATGGAGCCGATCCCCGAGGAGGGTGCCTGGCTCGCCCAGGGCCCACGCGTCCCCGGCCTGTCGACGATCCTCGCCCTCGTCGCCGACCGCCCCGACGGGTTCTCCGCGATGCACCGCCTCGAGATCGACGAGGGGTGGCAGTGGATCGACGGCGACCCGCTCACGATGCTGCGGCTCCACCCCGACGGCACCTCCGAGGAGACCGTCCTCGACGCCGAGCACCCGCAGCTCCTCGTCCCCCGCGGCGTGTGGCAGGGCGCCCGGACCCTCGGCGCCTGGACGCTCTTCTCGTGCTGGTGCGCCCCGGCCTTCGAGGGCCACCACTTCACGCTCGGCGACCGGGCGACCCTCACCGCGGCATACCCGGACCGGGCCGACCTCATCGCCGCGCTGACCCGCCAGGAGGAGAGATGACCGCCCTGGTCACCGGTGGGAGCGGTGGTCTGGGCCGGGCCGTCGCGGCCGCCCTGGCCGCCCACGGCCACGACGTCGCGGTCCAGTGGCGCCACGACCGGGCCGGGGCCGACCGGGCCGCCGCCCTCGTCGAGGGCCACGGCCGGCGGGCGGCCCTCGTGCACGCCGACCTCGCCGTCGACGATGCGGCCCAGCTCGACGCGGTCTGCACCCGGGTGCTCGACGAGGCGGAGGCGGCCCTGGGCCCGATCGACGTCGTCGTCCTCGGGGCCGCCGCCCAGCAGCTCACGCCGTGGGACGACACCGACACCGCCACCTGGGACCGGGTCATGGCGGCGGGGCTGCGCCCGAGCGCGGCGCTGCTGCGGGTGGCGGGTGCCCGGCTGCGCCCCGGCAGTGCCATCGCGACGATCGGCTCGATCGAGGGGCTGCGTCCGGCACGCGGCCATGCCCCGTATGCCGTGTCCAAGGCGGCCCTGCACCACCTCACCGCGGCCGCGGCCGCCGAACTCGGCCCGCGCGGCATCCGCGTCGTGGGCGTGGCGCCCGGGCTCATCGACCGCCCGGGGTTGTCGAGCGACTGGCCCGAGGGGGTCTCCCGGTGGGCGGCCGCGACGCCGCTCGGCCGGCCCGTGACCGCCGACGAGGTGGCCGCCGCCGTGGCCTTCCTCGTCTCACAGGTTGCCTCCGGCATCACGGGTACCACCCTTGTCGTCGACGCCGGCTGGTCGGCCGGGCCGGCGTGGTGAACGCCTCAGTAACGACCTTGTCACGACCGCCTCTGAGGACTGTTCGGGCCGACGCCGAGGGATAGAGTTCGGGGACCCGATTTCCTGCAAGGAGAACCCCTTATGAAGGCCAAGCGTTACCTCGTCGCGGCTCCGGTCGTGCTGGCGCTCGCGCTCGCGGGCTGTGGCGGCAGCACCGGCTCCAGCGGCTCCACCGGCTCCGGCACCAAGACGGCTGCCAGCGGCGACTGCTCCAGCGCCGACGTGTTCTGCGTCGGTCTGGTGACCGACCTCGGCAAGATCGACGACAAGTCGTTCAACCAGTCCGCGTGGGAGGGCGTGCAGAAGGCCGGCAGCGACCTCGGCGCGCAGACCAAGTACATCGAGACCACCGCCACCACGGACTACGCCAACAACATCAAGCAGTTCCTCGACGCCAAGTACGACGTCATCGTCACCGTCGGCTTCAACATGGCCCAGGCAACCGTCGACGCGGCCAAGGCCAACCCGAACACGAAGTTCATCGGTGTCGACCAGGACCAGAGTGCGGGCACGGTCGCCAACCTCGCCGGGCTCGTCTTCCCCGAGGACCAGGCAGGGTATGCCGCGGGCTACCTCGCCGGGCTGCTCACCAAGACGAACAAGATCGGCCAGGTCCTCGGCATGCAGATCCCGCCGGTGGAGCGCTACGCCAAGGGCTACGAGGCCGGCGCCAAGGCGTCCAACGCCAAGGTCACGGTCGCGACGGTCTACCACCCCGCCGGTGACAACGCCTTCAGCGACCCGGTGTGGGGCGCCAACGAGGCCAAGAACCAGCTCAACCAGGGTGCGGACGTCATCTTCGGCGCCGGTGGCAACACCGGCAACGGCGCCCTCGGCCAGATCGCCAAGGCGACCGGCGCCGGCACGAGCGTCTACTGCATCGGTGTCGACACCGACCAGTGGGACACCGTGCCCCAGGCCCAGCCGTGCCTCGTCACCTCCGCCGAGAAGATGATCACCGACGGCGTCTTCTCCCTCCTGCAGAAGGCCAAGGACGGCTCGATCCAGGGCGGGAACTTCCTGGGCACGACCGGTATCGCCCCGTACCACGACTTCTCCTCGAAGATCCCGCAGGACATCCAGGACAAGGTCGCCGCGGTCGTCAAGGGCCTCGCGGACGGCTCGATCAAGACCAACGTCGTCGTCAAGTGACGTTGGTAGGAAACCGCTGAGGGTCGGGCTAGGCTCCACCCCATGCGGTCTCACGGGCGGGCATCTCGGTCACGGGGTGCCCGCCCGTTCCGTCTGCGTGGGCCGGGTACCCGCGCAGCTCCCGCCGGTACCCGTCGGTAGGCGACCCCCGCACCCCACCACCACGCGACCCTGACAGGTAGCCATGTCCGAAACCCGCACCCCCGAACCTCCCGCGCCCAGCCCGGACCTCCCGGACGCGCCGGACAACCCCGAGCTGGCCCAGCGCGGCGGACCTCAGCCTCCCGGCGGCGTCCTCGGCGCCCTGGTCCGCCAACAGAGCCTCGTCGTCCCCCTCATCGCCCTCGTCGCGGCCTTCGCCATCGGCGCCGTCATCATCCGGATCCAGGGCGTCGCACCGCTGTTCGCCTACCAGACCCTCTTCAAGTCGGCGCTGGGGACGCACGACGGCCTGCTGCTCAGCCTCCAGAACACCACCCCGCTCATCCTCGCGGGGCTGGCCGTGGCCATCCCGCTGCGGGTCGGCCTGTTCAACATCGGTGGTCAGGGCCAGGTGACGATCGGCGGCCTGGCCGCGGCGATCATGGGCTTCAAGGGAGCGGCGCTGCCCGCGGTCATCCTCATCCCGGCATCCCTCCTCTTCGGCATCGTCGCCGGCGCCGCCTGGGCGTCGATCGCCGGCCTGCTCAAGACGACCCGTGGGGTGCACGAGGTCATCGCGACGATCATGCTCAACTCGATCGCCGACCAGCTCATCGACTACCTCGTCAACAACCCCTTCAACGCCCCCGGCAACCAGGGCACCGCGCACACCCCCGAGGTCGCGACCCAGGGCCAGCTGCCCAACCTCAGCGTCGTCCCCACCGGCTTCGTCATCGCCGTGGTGCTGGCCCTCGCCGGGTCGTGGATGCTGCGGCGGACCACTCTCGGCTTCAAGTTCGACACCGTCGGCGCCAACCGCGACGCCGCCCGCTACGCCGGGGTCAACATCAACCGGATGGTGCTCCTCTCGATGGTCTTCGCCGGCGGCCTCGCCGGCCTCGCCGGCAGCGTCCAGGCGCTCGGCGTCATCCACCGCTATGAGCCCGGCTTCGGCGGCTCCATCGGCTTCGACGGCATCACGATCGCGCTCCTGGCGCGAGGGAACCCGCTCGGGACGGTGCCGGCCGCCCTGCTCGTCGGCGTCCTGCGCGCCGGGGCGGCGACCCTGCAGTTCAACACCGGCATCCAGCCCGAGATCGTCGACATGATCATGGCGATCACCTTGCTGTTCGTCTCGCTCCCCGTGCTCGGCAAGCTCATCTTCCGACGGTATGCCGCGAGCGATACCGGCATGTCGACGAGCTGGGGGTCCTGACATGTCGTGGATGCGCAAGAACAGGGGCGTCGTCGCCCTGGGGCTGGCTATCGTCGTCGGCGCCTATGTCTTCTACGCGGTCAACCACCGCGTAGCCGTGTCGATGTTCAGCTTCGCCTGGTCCTTCGCGGTGCCGCTCGTCCTCGCCTCGCTCGTCGGCGTCGTCGGTGAGCGCTCCGGCGTCATCAACATCGGCATCGAGGGCCAGATGCTCGTCGCTGCCTTCGCCGGCTTCTTCACCGCCGCCGCCACCGAGTCCCTCGTGGCCGGGGTCATCGCCGGCATCATCGCCGGGATCCTCATGGGCGCGTTCCTCGCCTGGACGACGGTCAAGTGGCAGATGGACCAGATCATCGCCGGTGTCGTCATCAACATCGTCGCCTCGGGGATCACGTCCTTCTACTACAAGCAGGGCAAGACCCTGCCCCACGTCATGCCGAACATCACCGTTCCGGGGCTGTCCGACATCCCGCTCATCGGACCGGTCTTCTTCACGGCCGGCCCGATCGCCCTGACGACGATCGTCATCATCGTCGTCATGCACTTCCTCCTCTTCCGGACCCGGTGGGGCCTGCGGACCAGGGCCATCGGCGAGTACCCGAGCGCGGCCGACACGGCCGGCATCAACGTCATCCGGATGCGGCTCGTCAACGTCTCCCTCGTCGGGGCGCTCGCCGGTCTCGCCGGGTCGTACCTGTCGATGGAGGCGACGTCGAGCTTCGAGCGGGACATGACCGCCGGCCGAGGCTTCCTCGCGCTGGCCATCATGATCTTCGGGGCGTGGCGCCCGCTGCGCGCCGCTGGTGCCGCCGTCTTCTTCGGGTTCACCGCGGCGCTCGCCAGCCAGCTCCAGGCGAGCAACGTCGTCAACATCCCCCAGCAGTTCATCAACATGCTGCCCTACGTGCTCACGCTCGTCGTCCTCGCGGCGGCTGCCGGGCGGGTGCACCCGCCTGCCGCCGAGGGCAAGCCGTTCGTCAAGGGAGAGGGCTCATGACCGCCACCTCGTCCGTCCCGCCCGTTGCGCCCGGTGCCGGCGAGCGGCTGCTCGAGATCGCCGGCCTGTCGAAGTCGTTCGGTGCCGTCCATGCCAACCGCGACATCACGATGCACGTCGACACCGGCGAGATCGTCGCCCTCCTCGGCGAGAACGGCGCGGGCAAGTCGACCCTGGTCAAGCAGATCTTCGGTCTCATCACCCCCGACGCGGGGACGATCGCCATCAAGGGCGACGTGGCCAGGATCAAGGACCCCAAGGACGCGATCCGCCGCGGGATCGGCATGGTGCACCAGCACTTCCAGCTCGTGCCGGTCATGACCGTGGCCGAGAACATGATCCTCGGGCACGAGACGCGCAAGCGCGGGGTCGTCCTCGACATCGACGGCGCGCGTCGGATGGTCCGCGAGCTCTCCGAGCGTCACAAGCTCGCCGTCGACCCCGACGCCGAGATCGAGGACCTCCCGGTCGGGACCCAGCAGCGGGTCGAGATCCTCAAGGCCCTCTCGCGCCGGGTCGACCTGCTCATCCTCGACGAGCCGACCGCCGTGCTCACCCCACAGGAGACCGACGAGCTGCTCGCGGTCATGCGCAGCCTCGCCGACCAGGGCACCTCGATCGTCTTCATCACCCACAAGCTGCGTGAGGTGCTGGCCGTCTCCGACCGGGTCTACGTCCTGCGGCAGGGCGGGGTCGTCGGTGAGGTGGTGACCAGCCGGACCGACGCCCGCCAGCTCGCGACGATGATGGTCGGGCGCGAGGTCGTCCTCCAGGTCGACAAGCCCGAGGCCACGCCCGGCGACGTCGTCCTGGCGATCGACGACCTGCACGTCAAGGACGACCGCCAGCTCCCGGCCGTCGACGGCTTCTCGCTGTCGGTCCGCGCCGGTGAGATCGTCGGGGTCGCGGGGGTCGAGGGCAACGGCCAGCGCGAGCTCGTCGAGTGCATCGCCGGCATGCGGCCATCGGTCAGCGGGCGGATGGAGCTCGCCGGCGAGGACATCACCAAGGCTTCGCCGCACCGGACCCACGAGGCCGGCATCGGGCACATCCCCGAAGACCGCGAGAAGCACGGCCTCGTCTCCTCCTACACGCTCGCCGACAACCTCGTGCTCAACCGGTTCGACGAGGAGGAGTTCTCCGCGTCGGGGCTGCGCCGGTTCGACGCGATCCGGGCCAACGCCGAGTCGCTCATCGACGAGTTCGACATCCGCGCCGCCGGCGCGATGGCCACGGCCAGCTCGCTCTCGGGCGGCAACAAGCAGAAGGTCGTCGTCGCGCGGGAGATGTCGGCGCGGCCCCGGCTGCTCATGGCCGCGCAGCCCACCCGAGGTGTCGACGTCGGCTCGATCGAGTTCATCCACCGGCGCATCGTCGAGGCCCGCGACGCCGGGGCCGCGGTCCTGCTCGTGTCCGCCGAGCTCGACGAGATCCTCTCGCTCTCGGACCGGATCGCCGTCATCCACGCGGGCCGGGTCGTCGCCGAGATGGACGCCGCCGACGCCGACCGCACCGAGATCGGCCGGCTCATGGCGGGCGACCACTAGCTCGTCCGCCCACGACGTCGACGGGGGTATGCCGCACGCGGCATACCCCCGTCGACGTCACCGGTCAGGGAAGCGGGATCCCGACCTGCTCGCGGATCTGGTCGAAGATCTCGAGCATGGCGATCGAGTCGGCCAGCGGGCGGATCGGCGACCCGGTCTCGCCGGCGGCGATCCGCCGGGCCGTCTCCGCGGCCTGCCAGTGCAGGCCGACGTGCTCGATCCGGGGCTCGTCGTACGTGAGGACCTCGCCGGTGCGACGGGTCAGGGTCACGGCGCCCGGGGTGTAGAAGGGACGCTCGAGGACGATGTGGCCCTCGGCGCCGGCGATCGTCCCGGTCGTCGGCGTCTCACCGAGGACGGTGCTGTGCAGCGCGGCCACCCGGCCCGAGTCGGTGCGCGCGAGGACCCCCACCTGGCCGTTGATGCCGTTGGGCGCCGGGCTGCCGGTGGCGTGGACCGTCGTGAACGGCTCGCCGAGCGCCCACATGGCGAGGGTGAGCGGGTAGGTCATGAGGTCCCAGAGCGGTCCCCCGGCCAGGTCGGCCCGGAAGATCCGGTTGTCCGGGTCGAAGAACTGCCCGAAGTCCGCGAGCACGGTGTCGACCCGGCCGATCGCCCCGTCGGCGAGGAGCTGGGCGACGACGTCGAGCCGGGGCAGGAAGAGCGTCCACAGCGCCTCCATGCAGAACACGCCGCCGGCCTCGGCCGCGGCGGCCATCCGCCGACCCTCGTCGGCCGTCAGCGCGAGGGGCTTCTCGACGAGCACGTGCTTGCCCGCCTCGATGGCGAGCAGAGCGTTGGGCAGGTGGTGGTTGTGCGGGGTCGCGACGTAGACGATGTCGACCTCGGGATCGGCGACGAGCGCCTCATAGCTGCCGTGGGCCGTCGGCGCGCCCACCGCGGCGGCGAAGCGCTGGGCCGACTCCGTCGACCGGGAGCCGACGGCGTGCACCCGTTGGTTCGTGCGCTCGTGGATCGCGTCGGCGAACTTGCGCGCGATCCAGCCGGTTCCCATCACCCCCCACCGCAGCGCGGGCGCGGCCATCGGGTCGGGGGTGCGGGGTGTGGGCATCGTGGTCACGGGGACAGCCTCTCACCGCCGGTGGTCCGCGAGGAGTCCGGGCGGGCAGGGGTATGCCGCCCGT
>Ga0187809_10000047_pt1 | contig 93075 bp, 98 predicted proteins | sample NC_wetland_sal_i_8_FD_132415 | JGI IMG/M metagenome (GOLD analysis project Ga0187809, IMG submission 132415) | Wetland sediment microbial communities from Neuse River Estuary, North Carolina, USA - ASW_4 | ecosystem: Environmental > Aquatic > Freshwater > Wetlands > Sediment | place: USA: North... | reverse complement strand
GTCACCACGTAGTCGACCGACACTTTCCCTGTCGCGTCGGCGGTGGTGGCCACCATGCCTTCGAGGTTGCAGTCGCCGGGACCGGTGGACGTCCCCTTGTCCGCGCATTCGTTGACGACCAACTGCGAGTTTGGCGTGAAGCCTGCTCCGGTCACGTGCACGGTTGTCCCGGTGGCAAGTCCCGTGTTCGGCGAGATGGAGATTGTCTGACCACCGCTGGCCGCGGGCGAGGTGGATGGCGCCGCGGCCGACGTTGACGGCGCCGCCGCCGACGACGACGTCGACTGGGACGGCGTGAGACTGCTTGAGCTGACGACGGACGGCGAGCTGCTGCCGCCACAGCCGGCAATCGCCACGGCGCCCGCCGCGACGAGCAACAGCGGCAACCGACCGCTCTTGTTCACGAATCTGGTCATCACGCCAATCCCTCCTTGTGAACACGGGGACCGAACCAACGCCATCCACGGACCGTACGAAGCGGATGCGGATGGCCCGGTTCCCAGTGGAAAAACAGCACCGCGGCGACCAGCGATGCAGCCGCCCAGGTGAACACCACACCGAGCTGCATCCCGGTCATGGTCCAATCCCGGCCCGCGGCGAACACCGTCTCGGCCGGCTTGACCACGGGCGAGAGTGGAAACGAGTCCGCGACATGGCGCAGCCAGGTCGGCGCGGATGTCGAGGGAAAGAAGACGTCTGAGATGAAGGCAAGCGGTAGCACGGTGCCGTAGGCCAGCGGCAGTGACGTGTCGGCGCGGGTGATCACGCTGCTCACGGCGAGGCCGAGCAGCGAGAAGCACAACGCGCCGAGCGACAGCGAAGCGGCCAACCCCCCGACACGTGCGGCGGTGACCTGGACGTCGAAGAACAACGCAGACACCATGAGCACCGCGGCGACCGACATGGCGCACATGACGAATGCCGCGCCGATTCTGCCGACCAGGTAAGCCCAAAGCGGGAGCGGTGTCCCGTGCAATCGCTTGAGAATCCCGTTCTCCCGGGCGAGGACGACGGACGTCACGATGTTGACGTAACACGCGTTCAGCATCGCGAAGGTGGCCATGGAAGGCGTCAGGAAATCCGCCACACGCATCCCACGGAGCGCGCCCAGGGTCATTTCCGGCGTGACCAGATTCAACGCCACTAAGAGCATCAGCGGGACGGCCAGCACGGTGAACGTGGCGAGCGGGCTGCGGATGAGCAACCGCAATTGGTAGTTCAGCTGCGTCCACGCCATCGCGGCCAGCGAGCGGTCACCCCGGGTGCTCATCGCCGCCCCCGGCGCGGGTGAGCCGCAGATAGGCGTCTTCAAGAGACGGTCTGGTCACGGTGAGCCCGATCAGCTCTTCGCCGCGATCGACCGCCCAGCGGCTCAGCGTCCAGATAGCCTCGGTCGGTTTCGTCGTCCGAAGTTGCAGTTCGGCGCCGTCCACGTGCCGCGCGCGCCACGGACCGCGAGGCAGGTCGAAATCCCAGCCCGGGTACGGCATGTGCACGCTGATCACCGCTTCGGCGAGGTCGCGGCCGCCGAGTTGGCTTGGCGTCGACTGGGCCACCATGCGGCCGTGGCTGATGACGACAACGCGGTCGGCGAGGAACTGCACCTCGTCCATGTAGTGGGATGTCAGCAACACGGTCTTCCCGAGGGCGCGCAGCGAAGTGACCATGTCCCACGCCTGCCGGCGGGCGTCGGGATCAAAGCCGGTGGTCGGCTCGTCGAGAAACAACACCTCCGGATCGCCGATCAGCGCGACGCCGAGATCGAGCCGTCGTTGCTGGCCGCCCGACAGCGTCCGCACCTTTGCCGACAGCTTTTCGGACAGGCCGACGAGTTCGGCGGTCTTCCGCACGCCGAGCGTGCGTGTGTAGAAGGCGGCGTAGAGCCGCAGGCTCTCGGCGACGGTGAGTTCGCCGTCCAAGCCGCCCGATTGCAACACGATGCCGACGCGGTCACGGTGGCGACGCCCGCCGGTCAACGGATCGGCGCCCAACACTCGCACGGCCCCGGCGGTGGGCGCGAGGTGGCCTTCGAGCACCTCGAGCGTCGTCGTCTTGCCTGCGCCATTCGGGCCGAGGACCGCGAAGATCTCCCCGCGGCGCACATCGAAACTGAGGCCGTCGACCGCGCGCAGCCGGCCATACCGCTTCACGAGATCGCGGACGACGACCACCGACGCGTCAGTGTCGGCCTGCCGGCCATCCATACGGACGACGCTAGGTTCGGGCGGTACAGACGGTAGGTGCCGAACGGCCTACGGGGACGAGTCGCAGGTCCCCGTGGCGCACGCTCCGGCGTCTCAGTCCCACAGCTCGCCAGCCTGCTCGACGCCGTCGGGCAACCCGTCTAACACGAAGCCGTCAGATTCGACGACGAGGCGGACGTTCTCGCCGCCAAGCGGGAGCCGCTCGAGCTTCAATGGCAGGAACTCCGGCGGCACCCGCGGCGCGACCGCCACCCGGCCGCCTGGCAGCCATGGGTTGAGCCCAAGGAACGAGCGCAGCAGGAAGATCGGCGTGGCGGCCGCCCAGGCCTGCGGCGAGCACGCCGTCGGGTACGGCAGTGGCGTGCTGAACTCCGAGCGGTTGAAGCCGCACCACAGTTCCGGAAGACGCCAGCCGAACGCTCCTGCGGCGTCCAGCACCGCCCGCGCGACCCGGTGGGCCGCGTCGAAGAACCCGTAGCGCGACATTCCCGCGACGACGATGGCGTTGTCATGCGGCCACACCGAACCGTTGTGGTAACTCAGCGGGTTGAAGGCGCCCATCGACGAGGCGAGCGTGCGCACACCCCAGCCGCTGAACATCTGCGGTGACAGCAGATTCGCGACCGCGGGCGGCGCCTTGTCAGCGTCGACGATTCCCGTCCAAAGGCAATGACCGATGTTCGAGGTGAGCGAGTCGACCGGCTTCTTGTCCCTGTCGAGCGCGAGCGCGAAGTATCCCCGGTCGGGCAACCAGAACGCCTCGTTGAAGGCGCGCTTCAACGTGGCGGCGCGAGACGTCCACCGCTCGAACGTCGCGTTGTCGCCGAGCTGGCGGGCAATCCGAGCGCGCGCTTGATATGCCGCGTACGCATAACCTTGAACTTCACACAGCGCGATGGGCGGGACCGCGAATCTGCCCGCTGCGTCGGTGATCCCGTCGCCGGAGTCCTTCCAGCCTTGGTTCAGCAGCCCGCGGTCAGTGGCTCGTTGATATTCGATGAACCCGTCGCCGTCGCGGTCACCGTAGTTCTCCATCCAGAACAGCGCCGCGTCGGCGGCGGGCAACAGCGCAGCCAAGTCGTCGTCGCTGATCCCACCCCAGCCGAACGCTTCTGCCAGCAGCATGACGAAGAGCGGTGTCGCGTCGGCGGTTCCGTAGTAGACGTTGCCTCCGCCGAGCGCCAGCCCGGCCTCCGCTCCGAAGCGCATCTCGTGCAGGATCCGACCTGGTTCCTCCTCGGTCAGCGGATCGACCGCCCGGCCCTGATGCCGGGCTAGCGTGTGCAGCGTTCCAAGCGCCAGCCCGGGATCGAGCGGCAGCGCCATCCACGACGTCAGCAGCGAGTCGCGGCCAAACGGCGTCATGAACCACGGGGCGCCCGCGGCAACCACCTCATGACCCGGATGTTCCGGGTCGTGGATGCGCAGCGAGCCGAGATCGCGTTGGCCGGTGCGCAACGCGGCGGCCAATCCCTCATGCGGGGTGTCGATCAGTGGCGCGTGCGCCGTCCACTCGCGGCTGCGTCGCGCGGGGCGCGACAGGTCCGGGTGTTGGCCGCACGGATACGCCGGCGTGATGGTGTTGCCGTCGATCGCGAAACGCACCTGCAAGCAGGTCTCCCACTGCTCCCGCGGCGGGATCGCCATGGTGAAGGTGAACACTCCTGGCATGCGCGTCATCGGCTCGTCGCTCGTCACCACCACCTCGCGGCTGTGGCCAAGCCACTTGTAGAGGAGCACGATGCCACCTGCCTCGGCGGCGGGCAGCTCGCTGACGCGTTCCGGATGTGCGACGACTCGGTTTTCCTTTACCTCGAAGAGGTCGGCGAAATCTGCCCCGACGAGCAGCGTCACCGTGCAGCCTGCGGTCTCCTGCCCCAGGTTGAAAACGGTGACGTCCTCGCGCATCCCGTCGCCGACGTAGCGACGACGCAGGACGAGCAGGTGGCTGTCGGCGCGGCCTGGCGGCGGCGGCACCCGCGAGATGTAGGTCATCGAGTAGGGAGCGGCGACCACGGTGCTGACCGGCTCAAGTCGGTGACCGTCGACCCGCAACTCCCAGCGGGACAGCGATCGCAGGTCGCGGAAGAACAGTCCGTGCGGGCCGCCCGAAGGGATGTCGCCGGTGGGCGTTGAGACGCAGAACAGCGAACCCTCGACTAGGGTCTGCGCGGCGTCAGAACCACCGATCGGTTGCGGCGCTCCCGTGTAACTCCACGCCTCGGTCATGGCCGCACCGCGGCTTCGTCGTCCGCCTGCGACTGCGGCAGCAACAGCACCGGGATCGCGGAATTCGCCAGGGCGGCGCGGATTGCGCGCGCATGGCCGGGCGACAGGTTTTGCGCCCAGCCAAGAGCGATCAAGTCGGCGTGCTCAGCGACGGCGACATCGACGATGTTGGCGCCCGGCGCGCCACTGCGCAGTTCGAGTCGCGCGTTGGGCCGATCACAGAACCGCGCCAGGAACTCCTCGGCCCAACTCTTTCGGGCATGTTCCGCTTGATCCCAAAACTTCGGCACCGTCGATTCGTCAAACACATGAAGGACGACGACGTCGATGCCGTGTGCGCAGAACATGTCGACCGCCTCTGCGACGGTGTCGGCCGACAAGGCCGTGCCGTTGAGCGGCACCAGCACCCGGTCGACCTCGATCGTCTCAAGCGGCCGCTTGAGGACCGGCACGACAAGCACCGGCCGTGGGCAGCGTTGGATCACGTCGGTGACGAGGTGTGCCGCGTGCCCCGGCGAATACGGCAGCGCGATCAGCGCGACGTCGGCGCTTGCCACGTCGTCCAAAATGCCCTGGACGACGGCGTCGGCGACGGCCGCGTCGCGATCTGCGCCAAGTCGGCGCGCTTCGACCTGCAGACCGAGGACGCTCGCGACCGCGCATGACGCGGTGGTCACCGTGCGTTGGTCGGCTGCCGTGGCGGCGAAGGCGAGCATCACTGGCATGACGGATCCACCACCCATCCCGTGTCGGTGTTGACGAGGCGCAGGCGGTGATGCGCGACGCCGACCACCTCGCCCCCGGGAGTGCGCACCTGGAGCGGTCCGCTCGCGGTGACCATGGTCGTGTCGTTCGTCATGCTCAGCTCGACACGTCTGCGCAGGCAGCGAAAGCGGAGGTTCAAGCTGCCCCATCGACGTGGCAGCTGAGGGTTGATGGTGACCGCGTTGTCATGCACCGCCACACCGGCGAAACCAAACAGCAGCGCTTGCCAAACGCCGGCGAGGGTCGCGAGATGCAGGCCGGCGCCGGCCATTCCGGTGAGGTCGTCGAGGTCGATCCGCAACGCGATGTCGAGATAACGCAGCGCGTCGTCGGGTCGGCCGGCTTTCGCGAGAAGCGCGGCGGTGATCGCGGGCGACAGCGACGAACCGTGCGCGGTGCGCGGCAGGTAAAAGTCGAGGTCGGCGGCCAGCGATCCGGCCGGCAGTTCGGCCGGCAACAGGTGGTGCGCCATCAGCACGTCGGGCTGTTTGATGATCTGCGCGGCCGACGTGCGTGCCGACCCGAGCAGCAGGTCGGCGGCCAGCGGCGGGGTTCCGACGTCCGCCATGGTGAGCGGTTCAAGCCGGTAGTAGCCGGTGAATTGCTCGTGCCTGCCGGTGGTGGCGTCGTGGCCGTCGACGAGCGCGTCGGCGAACCGCGACCAATTGGCCGCCTCGGGCGTGGTCCCTTCGAGCGCGGCGGCGCGGCGCAGGTTCCAGCGGGCGAGGATGTTGGTGTAGGCGTTGTCGTCGACGTCCTCGTGATACTCGTCCGGACCGATGACGTGCCGGATGTGCGCTGTTCCATCGTCGTCCATGTGCGCGCGGGAGGCGAAATAGCGCGCAGTTTCGGTGACGAGCGGCCGGCCGTCGCCGGCGAGGAACGCCGGGTCGTCGGCCCACGCCGCGTAGTGGCAGGCGGCCCACGCGATGTCGGCGTTGATGTGCTCCTCGAGTTGACCGGTGAAAATCGGCACCCACTCGCCGTTCGCGCGGCCGGACGTCGGAGTCACGTCGACGCCGATCGACGCTGACTCCCAAGGAAATCGGACGCCGTCAAGGCCACGCAGCCGGGCGATCGACCTGGCTTGGGGCAGCCGCCGGATCCGGTACTCGAGCATCGCGCGCGCGGCGGCCGGCGACATGCTCGCGATGGCGGGCAGCACGAAAACATCTGCGTCCCAAAACACATGGCCCGCGTAGCCGGTGCCGGACAACCCGCGCGCGCCAACGGCCGCCTCGCCGCGGTCGGCGACGTTGCACCACAACTGGAATAGCGCGTATCGGGCGGCGAATTCAGCGTCGGCGTCATCCGGAATCTCAACGCACGCGTCGGACCATCGGCGTGTCCACTCGTCGCAGTGGTCGGTGAACAACCCGTCGAATCCGCGGCGCCGTGCGGTGTTCAAGGCGGCGACCGCCCTACCGACGGGCGGCGGCCGACGATACTCCGGTGTGTACGCCGCGATGCGCTCGATGACGCGGTGTCCGTCGTGCGTCACGACTGTCTGCGTGGCCGCGGCGGCGATTCCGCCGCGGTCGCCGACGGTGCGTGCCCATGTGACGTCGTCGAGATGGCCGCTGGTCATCGTGCGGTCTGTCAGCTGCCGCAACGGCGTCCCGGGCGACAATCGACCGGCGGGGCCTTCAGCGCGCATCGCCACAATCCCGCGGCGTCCAGCCGCCACGAACCGCATGGTTCGCACGGGCGCCGCGGCGTCCGGCTCGTCACGCCAGAGCACTCCGGTGCGCAGGTCGAGCACGCGTCGCTGGCCGGTGTCGCCGTCCGTCACGCACAACGCCAACGGCGAAGGGCCGGCGATCAAGTGCTCCGCTGGGCCGTCCCCCCCGTACACGCCTGACGCGACGACGAGCGGCGCCTCGTGTGGGTCGCCTTCTTCGTGGCTGCCGCGCAGCCCGACGACCCCGTCGCCGACCATGAGCAACGTCTCCTGAACGCGCGCGTGCAACGGATGGCGGTCCGTAAAGCACAGCGTCCAACGCGGATCGTCGTCGATCGCGACCGCGCCGAACGCGCGCAGCAACGCTCGCATGACTTCACCGTCGGTCCGGCTGGTGCGTCTCGCCAGGGCCGATGGTCCTGCCGGACGACGCGATGGCGCCGCTGTGCACGGGGCGAGGTGCGTGGTGAACCAGTCGGCCGCGAGGCGGCCGACCATGTCGAGCGTGCCCGGTTCCTCGAACAGGTGGGTGGCCCCGCGCACGATGTCGAGTCGGCTCTCGCCCGTCAGGTGCGCCTGCGCTCGTCGGTTCAACTCGATGACGACGGTGTCGCGGCCGCCGACGATCAACAGTGTCGGCGCGCGCACGGCGGAGAGTCGCGCGCCGGCGAGGTCCGGCCGCCCGCCACGCGACACGATGGCCGTGACGTCGCAATCCGGATCGGCGGCGGCCCACAGCGCCGCCCCGGCGCCAGTGCTCGCGCCGAAGAAGCCGACGGGCAGTTCGGCGACGCCTGGTTGACCGCGCAGCCAGCGCGTGACGTCAAGCAGCCGGTGGCCGAGCAGTTCGACGTCGAAGACGTTGGCCCGGTCGGTCTCCTCCTCGACGGTGAGCAGGTCGAACAGCAAGGTGGCGAGCCTTGCGTCGTTCAACTGCGCCGCGACGCGCTGGTTTCGTGGACTGCGTCGCGAGCTGCCGCTGCCATGCGCGAACACCACGATTCCGGTCGCTAGGTCGGGGACGGTGAGGTGGCCGCCGACGACGGCCGTGCCCGCGCGGACGGCCACCTCCTCGTCACGGTGCCTGAGGTCAACGGTCGAGAACGCAGGACGCCGCCCGGTCATCCGCTCGCGCGCGCTCCGCAACAGCCTGCTCACTTCTTCTTCGCTGGTAGGGGCGAAGTTGGCGTAACACTGGCCTATCGCGAAGAAGCCGGACGGCGTTTCCAGGCAGACGACTTCATCGGCGTCTGGCCGCAGTCGCCGCTGCACGCCCGGAGGTCCGACCGGCGCCGCCAGCACGACTCGAGCGGCGCCTTGCCTGCGTGCTACTTGGCAGGCGGCACGCGCCGTCGAACCGGTCGCGATTCCGTCGTCGACGATGATGACCGTGCGCCCCGTGAGCGGCTCGGCGAGTCGATCTCCGCGCAACCGACGCGCGCGCTGCTCGACCACGGCGCGCTCGCGCTCTTCGGCCTGGGCGAGGGTCTGGGCGCTGACCCTGGTGAGCCGCACCACGTCGTCCTCGACCACGGACGCGCCGCCTTCACCGACGGCGCCCATTGCCAGTTCCGGTTGGAAAGGAACGCCAAGCTTGCGCACGACGATGATGTCGAGCGGCGCGTTGAGAGTGTCGGCGATCTCTGCCGCGACCGGCACACCGCCGCGGGGGAGGCCGACGACTACGACGTTTTCTGCCGCGAATCGAGTGAGTTCCTTCGCCAGCCGACGTCCCGCGTCGACCCGATCGGCGAACATGATGACCACCTCCTCGTGGAGTAGTCACCCCGACTCCATCCCATTCGGGCTTTGACGGACAGGGCACAACGTCACGTCGGGGAGCGATTGGTTCGGCGCGGGACCTCCGCCGGGACCTTCGCCCCTTGGCCAGCCGCGCGCCCGGGGTTTCGCTGCAGATCGTGAGGATCGGGCTGATCGCGCCGCCCTGGATTCCCGTCCCACCGCCTTCCTACGGTGGAACGGAAGTCGTGGTCGACAACCTTGCCCGGGGCCTGGCCGCGCGTGGCCACGACGTCCGGCTCTTCACCGTGGGAGAGTCGACCTGCCCGGTCGAACGCGCGTCGTTCTTTGACCGGGCAGTGCAACCAACCGGCACGACTGTCGCGGAGGCTGCGCACGTGCTCGCCGGCTACGAGGCGCTTGCCGATTGCGACCTCATCCACGATCACACCGTCGTCGGGCCGCTGACGTGGGCGCGCACCCGCCATGGTCCGCCGATCGTCACCACAAACCACGGTGAGTTCAACGCGATGACCCGCCTCATCTACAAAGTCATCGGTGAAAGAGTCGCCGTCGTGGCGATTTCGCACTCGCAGCGCGCAGGCGCTCCAGAGGTTCGCACGGCGGCCGTCATTCACCACGGCGTCGACATGGACGTCTACGGCTACGGCCCCGGCGGCGACTACTTCCTGTTCATCGGACGGATGAATCCCGATAAGGGAGTGGCCGACGCGATCAGGTTGGCCCGCCGCGCCGGCCGCCGAATCATCGTGGTGTCGAAGATGTGGGAGGACGTCGAGCGCCAGTACTTCGAGCATGAGGTGCGCCCGCTGCTTGGACCGGACGTCGAACTGCTGCCAGAGACCACGCTCGAGCACAAGGTCGAACTTCTGCAACACGCCGCCGCGTTGCTCAACACCATCAAATGGCCTGAGCCGTTCGGGCTCGTGATGGCCGAAGCGCTGGCCTGCGGCACGCCAGTCGTTGGATTTCCCCGGGGCGCCGCGCCGGAAATCGTCGACCACGGGACAACCGGGTACCTAGATCCTGATGAGGACGCGCTGTTGCGCGCGCCAATCGAGTCAATCGAACGGCAGGCATGTCGCGCCGCCGCGCGGCAGCGCTTCTCCATCGAGCGGATGGCGCGCGAACACGAGCTGCTCTACGAGCGGGTGGTCGCCGGTCGGCTGCGGGTGGCCTAGCTGTGCTGCGTGTGGCCTAGCGGTCAAGCCGTTCCAGCACGCGCTGCAACCGCGCAGCGGCGTCGTCCGCGATCGACTCGAGCTCCGGGCTGTCGGAGAGATTCACCATGATCTGCGGGTTCAGCGCCTCGACGACCGTGCTGTCGCCGGCGGCCCGGACGACCACGTTGCAAGGCAGCAGCAACCCGATGCTGCGATCGACGGACAGCGCGCGATGCGCGAGCGGCGGGTTGCACGCGCCGAGGATGAGGTAGTCCTCGACGTCCTCGCCGAGCTTTTCACGCAGCGTGCTCTTCACGTTGATCTCGGTCAGGACACCGAAGCCTTCGGCTTTTAGCTCCTCACGCACCCGTTCCGCCGTCTCGGCAAACGGTGTTTTGACGGTGACCGCGTTGCCGTAGCTCATCGGGTCGATCCTTCCGTGGTCGTGAGCGCGGAGTCGGCCAGGCCGACCGTGACGGTTGGCGGGCTCGCCAGCGAATTGTGAACCGTGCAACGTGACGCGACGGCGAGCAGCGGGTCACGAGCGTCGTCCGGAATCCCCTCGGGAAGGGTGATCTGGACGCGGATGTCGGAGACCCGAGCCGGGCGTGACCCGAACTCGTAGTCTCCGGTGACCCGCAGCCCTGTCGTCGGCAGGTTGTGGCGCGCCAGGTATCGGCGCGCGTAGAAGGCGACGCACCCGACGAGGCTTGCGATGAACAGCTCGGTCGGAGTCGGCGCGGTGTCGTCGCCGCCGTCTGCGACGGGTTGGTCCACCGTGAAGCGATGCTGGCGAGCGGAAATCGCGAACCGATCGCCGTCAAGATGCTCCGCCGTGATGACGCTCGTCGACGCGTCCTTCATCCGGAATCCTCCATCGGGAAGTGGTGCCGTTACGCGGTGCGTTCGGCGATCTGCCGGCGCACGTCGTCCATGTCGAGCCCGCGCACCGCTGAGATGACCTCGTCGAGGGCCGCTGCGGGCAACGCGCCGGGTTGCGAGAAGACGAGCACCCCGTCTCGGAACGCCATCAGCGTCGGGATCGACCGGATGTTGGCGGCGCCGGCGAGTTGCGGCTGCGCCTCCGTGTCGACCTTGCCGAAGGTGATGTCGGGGTTTTGCTCACTCGCCGCCTCGTAGATGGGGCCGAACATGCGGCACGGGCCGCACCACGACGCCCACCAGTCGACGAGGGTGATTCCGTCGCCGGTGACGGTCGACTCGAACGTGTCAAAGGTCAGGTTGATCGTTGCCATGGCGCCTCCTTGTATACCCCCTACGGTATGTGAAACGGGATCACTCCCGAAACCATTCCCACTCGGGGTGGGCGGCGCGCCAAGAGCGCATGATCAGATGAACAGCAGCTGCGCGCCGCCGGTCAGCTCGATGAAATCCGCCGCGCTGATGATGCCCTCGACGTCGTCGCGCAGGTCGCCCGCTGTGACCTTCATCATGTCGGCGGACATCCGGCACGCCCACAGGTGGCCGCCGGCGGCGACGATCTGGTCGAGGAACTCGGGCACCTCCGGCACGTCAAGCTCGGCGATCTGCTTCTTGAGCATGCGGGTTGCCATCGCGGTCATGCCCGGCAGCGGGGCGAGCGTTTGCGGCAGGTGCGCGTCGCCGATGGGATGCATCGCGGTGTTTCCGAGCGGGCTGAACTGCAGGTCGCGCATCCGCGACTTCACGATCATGTCGAGCCCCCAGAACGTGAAGAACAGGTGCGTCTCGACGCCCTCGCCCAACGCCGAGTTGGCGATGATCAGCCCTGGGTATGCCATGTCGAGGTTGCCCTTGGAGCAGATGATGGCGATCGTACGATCGGTTGGCCCGTCGTCGAAAGCGGGAACGATCGCGGTCCGCTCTTGCGTGGTGGTCATCGTCCTCGCCTTTCTCACACGCAGCCGCGCGGTTTGGGCAACCCGGCGATGTAGGCCATCTTCTTGCCGGGCTTGTTGGGGAACAGCGTGAACTGCTCTTTGACTGGAACGCCGCCGACGGTTTGAACGCGCCGCGTGGTCGCCGTCTCGCCCCTCTCCTTGTAATCGGAGCGAAGGAAGCGGATGACCTTCCAGTGCTCCTCGCCGAGGTCGATGCCGATGTTCGCGGCGAGCACTTTCGCGAGGTCCTCGTCCCACTCGTCGTAGTCGGTGAGGAATCCTTCGTCGTCGATGTGAACCGTGTGGCCGTCAAGCGTTGTGACTGGCATGGTCAGCTCCTCCCAGGTGTCGCGAGTCGGTCTGCTCGAGGCTTCTGTGGGCCTCCTAGCTGGTGGCTGGGCAGCGGTAGCGGGCGACCGTGCATGAGCAGGTTCCAGTACGCCCAGCGGAACGCCAGCTTGCCGAGGTGGTTGACGCGGCTCTCGTCTAGCAACGAGAACGGACCCACGAACGGCAGCGGGTACTTGCCCGGCAGCGGCTCGTTCGCATAGTCAAAGTCGATCAGCAGTCCCTTGTCGTGGCCGGTCTCGATGAAGCAGTTGGCGTGCCCGTCGAACGCGCGGGACATCGGTCGACCGGAGACGTGCGCGAGGAAGTTCTCGACCAGGACGTCAGCCGAGAAATGCGCCACCGAGCCGGCTTTTGACGTCGGGATGTCCGAGCCGTCACCCAACGCGAAGATGTTGTCGTACTGCTTTGACTGCAGCGTGGCTTTGTCGACCGGCAGGTAGTTCAGCTCGTCGCCGAGGCCGGAGCGGGCGAGGTACTCGGGGCCCATGTTCAAGGGCACCGTCACGAGCAAGTCGAACGGAATCACTCGCTCATCCATCGAGATGAGCGCCTTGTTTTCCGGGTCAACCCGGTCGATGACGAAGTCGGGTTCGATCTTGATCCCGCGGTCGTGGAGCATCCCGCCCAGTTGCTTGGAGGCGGTCGGTCTGGTGAAGGCGCCGTCGAGCGGCGTGACGTACGTGATGTCGACCTTCCCCCGGATGCCGCGCTGCTCGAAGAACGCGTCAGCGGTGAAGGCGAACTCAAGGGGCGCGACCGGGCACTTGATCGGCATCTCAGTCACGTGGACGACGAGTCTGCCGCCTGCCCAGTTCGCCAGCTTGTCGCGCAGCGCGGTCGCGCCGTCGAGGGTGTAGAAGTCGAAGATGCTTTGCCGCCACTCGTCCGACGTCATGCCTGGGGTTTGGTCCGGCCGCGGCGATGTGCCCGTGGCCACCAGCAGGTAGTCGTAGTCGAGCGTCCGGCCGTCGCTGAGGATCACCTGGTTGTCAGACGCCTTCACCATGTCGATGTAGCCGACGATCAGGTCGACGCCGTGGGGCAGGAAGTTGCGCCGCGGTTTGACGAGTTCCTCGGGTCGATAGACGCCGAACGGGAGGAACAGCAGGCCGGGCTGGTACACGTGCTCGTCGTCCTTGTCGACGACCGTGATGGACCAGTCGTCACGAGGTAGCCGGCGGCGGAGCTTATTGGCCGCGATCGTGCCCGCGGTGCCCCCACCAAGGATCAGTAATCGCTTCATAGCTGCTCATCTCCAGCGGTTCACTTGCGATCTTCGGCGCGCCGCGCGTGGTCGCCAAGAGGAAAAGGTCACTACCCGGCGGGGTATAAACTCGTGGCCGGAAGCCGAGGAGGCCTGATGGAGCTGCAAGGTGCCGACATCGACGACGTGGTCAAGCGACTGCGGCGCGCCGAGGGCCAGATTCGCGGCGTCATCGCGATGCTCGAAGACGGTCGTGACTGCGCCGACATCGTGACCCAGCTCGCCGCTGTGTCGAGGGCGCTCGACCGGGCCGGCTTTCGGGTCATCGCCGCCGGATTGCGCCAGTGCGTCGAGGGCGACGACACGGCGCTCGACCAGGAGCGGCTGGAGAAGCTGTTCCTGTCCCTTGCCTAGCGGGCGGCCCTTAGCAGGGCGACAGGCCCGTGATCCGCGCACGATAGAACATCCCTTCTGACCATCGGTCGGTGCCGATGAACCAACCGGCCGTGAAGGCCGTCGGGATCGTGATCCCGCCGAACGTCGCCTCATCGAGGCAGATGACGCCGAACGGATACCGGCCATAACGTCGACCCAGTGGGTTGCCCCACCGATTGCTGCGCACCTCGCGCAACCGGCCGTCGCCGCCGATGTGGAAGGCGACCGACTCAAGGTGGCCGTCGATCATCGTTCGGGCGACGAAGCTGCGCGGCCCGTTAGGCGCCCACGTCGCCACGTCGAACGCGGTGGGCAGCAGCGCCAACTCCGCCGCCAGCCGGCCGGCCGCGCTCAGGGTCACGTCGTCGCCGCGCTGCGACCCGAACGGCAACAGCCGGGCCATCCGCCACCGCATCTCCCCGGCGCCGTCGCTGTAGCGGTCGAAGCCGGCGAGGGGGAACAACGAGAAGCGTGTCGACGCCGCCCACACGTAACCCTTCGCGGGCGCGATCACCTGGCTCGCGCGAAACGAACGCCACTTTCCCAACCGGATCTCGCCGGTCATGTCGAGGGATGCGGCGTGGGCGAGAGGGGTTCCCGGCGCGATCGAATGGGCCAGCCAAAGACGCGTTGACTCGGGCAGTCGCTCGTCGACACGCTCGGGGTCGAACACACCGTCCGGCGGCACGCTGCCCAGCGTCGTCCACGACTCGGCGGCGTCGACCGTCAACTTGGCAGAAGGCGCGAGCGGTGCCGCTGTCATCGTGTTCTCACCTGGTTTCCTACACGTGGACGCCGCGCCTGCGTGGATGCGCGACGCGCGACTCGATGGGTTGCCGGGCTAGGTGACGCAGGGTCGACGAAGTCCACAGCACCGCGGTGACGGCGAACAGTGCCGTCAGCATCAACTCCGAGCCGAACACGATCGCGACGACGCCGATAGCCAGGGCGGCGTATCCAAGCGCCTTTTGGATCTGGATCAGCAGGCCCGTCGATGGTCGCGGCTTGAACAGGCTCGGATCGCTGCCGACAGCGCATGCCGCGAGGCCGAGGAACAACACGACGGCGGCCACCGCGCGCACGCTGCCAAGATCCGGCACCCGCACGCCGACTTTGAACAAGCCGAAATAGGTTGCGGCGACGGCGAAGAGGAAAGTCGCCACGAGATCGCGCGGACGCAGTTGCCACACCCGCATGTCGGACACCTCCCTTTCGTGCTTCAGCACCTCCACGCTGGTCGGCGACAGGTGGCGATGCCAGAGCGAAAGGGCTGTCCGAATAGGGACTTCCGGCCGATCGCGGCGGCCTTATGGCCGTCACGCAGTCGACGGGAGCCGGCGGTCAGGTCGTCACGAGGTAGTGCAGATGGACCACGCCGCTGGCGAATCGGCGTTCGTCGACGAGCTGCAGATTCAGCTGAACGTCGGGTGGCAGCGCCGGCTTTCCGCCGCCGACCGCCACCGGTGACACGAACAGGTGGCATTGATCGACCAGTCCGGTGCGGAAGGCGTGCGTCGCGAGCGTCGGGCCGCCGATCGAGATGTCGTGATCGGACGTCGCCTTCAAACCGCGGATGAGCGATGGGTCGAGGTCGCGAACGAGCGTGGTGTGTGGTGTGCTCACGTCGTCCAGGCTCTGCGAAAACACCACCTTGTCGGCGGCGCGCCAGATCTCGGCGTAGTCGCGGATGAACGGTGGCTGGCTCTCAACCGCTTGCGGCGTCTGCCAATACCGCATCGTCTCGTACATCCGCCGGCCGTACAGGTAGGTGCCGATGCCGCGTTCGCGGTCGTTGACGAAACGGTGCACCTCTTCGTCCGGCGCGGCCCAGTCGAAGCGGCCGGATCGGTCCTCGATGTAACCGTCCACCGACATCAGGGCGGTGTAGACCAACGAAGCTCCGTGGTGAGTCGTCAATGCGATGTGCCTTTCAGCTGTGGTCGGTCATCGGTCGCGAGTCATGACGGCCGGCGCGGCGGGAAATCATCGGCGTCGCCGCAAAAACCACCGCACCGCTTCGATCCCGCCGGTCACCGCGAGCGCGATGCCAAACGCGAGGAGCAGACCCTTCAGCGGCGAGTTCTCGAACGCCCGGCCGCCGAAAAAACCCAGCAGTGACCCGTACAGCCCCCAGATCATCGCGGCGATCGCGTCGAACGTCGCGAAGCGCTGCCACGGATAGGCGAGCGTCCCCGCGCTGAGGGTCACCGCGGTGCGCCCACCCGGGATGAATCGACCGGCGGCGATCAGTTCGCCGCCACGCTCGGTCAGTTGATGCTCGGCCCAGGCGACTCGCCGTTTCGCCTTCTCCCCGCTGAAGAAGCGCTCCTTGATTCGTTGGCCGTAACGCAGTCCGAGGAAGTAGGCGACGTTGTCGCCGACGAATGCCCCGCCCGCGGCGACGGCGATCACGAGCGGCAAGAACAGGTCACCGGCCGACGCGACCACACCCGCGGTGATGACCGCCGTCTCGCTCGGGACGATCGGCAGGACCGCGTCGAACGCGGCGAACAGCAAGATGACGACATAGGCCCAAAGCGACGCCTCGGCGACCAGATGGGTGAACTGGCCGAACACGGTGGCGGCCCTCCGCTTCGTCGATGGTGATGCTGGGCGATCGTCACTCGATGATGGCCGGTCCGGCGCCGCCAAGGGCGCGCACGTCCTGCCACATCGATCGTCCCGCCGTTGCCGGAGGTCGGCAATGAACGCTCAGCGCAAGAACGGCTCCACGAAGGCGTTGCGGAATTTTCGCTCGGGGTCGTACCGCTCCGCCAGCTGGCGGAAGTCCGCCAGCTTCGGGTACCGCTCACGGACAGCCGCCGGCTCGACGCTGAACAGCTTGCCCCAATGCGGCCGGGGATCGAACGGCGCCAACCGCGCCTCGACGGCGGCCATTACCGGCCGCACCGCCGCGTCGTCCTTCACCCAGGTGAAGTGGAACGCGACGCTGTCGCGGCCGGACGACGGGCTTAGCCAGAAGTCGTCGGCGGCGATCGTTCGAATCTCAGACACCTGCAGCACCGGCGCGATCCGGTCGGCGATCGGTGCGAGCGCATCGAACGCCTCGACCGCGCGTCCGCGTGGCAGCAGGTATTCCGACTGCAGCTCCTCCCCGGCGCTCGGCGTGAACTCCAACCGAAAGTGCGGGAGCCGCTCGTGCGAAGGGCCGGGAAGGCCGAGCTGCGGCGTGCAGTTCTGCACCGGCATCCCGGCCAGCGGATGACGTGGCGAGTCGGCAAGTGCCGCGCCAAACCAGCGCGGATCGGGGTCGGAGTCGACGTTCGACATTCGTTGCTTCACCCACACCTGGTCGACGTCACGGCGCCGCCACGTCGTGAACAAGCTCACGCTGTAGGCGGCCTCGACGATCTCGTCAAAGTGATTGACCACGCTGGCGGCTGGCATCGCGTCGTAGACGAATTGCCGCATCTGGAACGCGGGCTGGACGTCGACGGTCATCGTCGTCACAACCCCGAGACACCCGAGCGCGACCACGGCGCCGTGGAAATCAGAGTCAGCGTCGCGCGTGAGCGTGACGAGCTCGCCGCTCGCCGTGACAAGTTCGATGGCCCGCACGGCGCCGGCGAGGCCACGATTTCGGGCGCCTGAGCCGTGGGTGCCGGTGGCGCACGAGCCCGCGATCGAGATGTGCGGCAGCGAGCCCAGGTTGTGCAGCGCGACGCCGTGTTCGAGCAATCGGGAAGCGACGTCGCCGTAGCGCATTCCGGCGCTCACCGTCGCCGACGTCCCGTCGTCCGAGACGACGACGGACGACGGGAGCTCGACGACGGAGATCTGGGTCGCGTCGGTGTCGGCGATGTGGTTGAAGGAGTGCGCGGTGCCGACGGCTCGGATGCGCGGCTCGCGCGCGACGACCTCGCGCAGCTCGTCAATGGAGGTCGGGGCAACCCGCCGGGTCGTTGCGAACTCGATGTTGCCGGACCAATTGGTCAGCGGCGCCGGCGTCATGCGAACTTCTTGCGCAGCCATTGAAGTCGCGCTACCTCTTGAAAGACCGCGCCACCCTCGTGGTCGTTGAACGGGTAGACCGAAATCTGTTTCTCACCGGCGTACTCGTTGTAGGCCGCGTAGACGGTGGATGGCGGGCAGGTTTGGTCCATGAGCGCGACCGAGAAAAGCGCAGGCGCATGGGCGCGGCGTGCCATCGCGATGCCGTCGAAGTACGACAACGTCGAAAACGCGCGATCGACTCGTTCGCGATGCGACTTGAGGTAGCGCACGATCTCGCCGTACGGGTCGGTGTCGCAGATGTCGGTGGCGCGCCGAAAGTCGCACAAGAACGGGACGTCGGGCATCGCGTAGGCGACGTCCGGGACGAGCGCGGCGACGGCGAGGGTGATGCCGCCGCCTTGGCTCCCGCCACCAATCGCGACGCGCGCCGGATCGACCGCCGGATGCGAGCGGATCGCCTCGACGGCGCGCACGCCGTCGGTGAAAACGCGGCGGTAGAAGTATTCGCTTGGGTCCTCGATGCCCCGGGTCATGAACCCTGGGTGCGATGGCGCGGCGCCGACCGGGTCGGGAGTGTCGCCCACTGACCAGCCGCTGCCCTGGCCGCGGGTGTCCATGACAAAGTGCGCGTAGCCGGCGAGGGCGTACAGCACGTTCTCGTGCGGAAGACCGCGACCGCCGCCGTAGCCCTGAAACTGGACCACGCCGGGCAGCGCGGCGTCGCCAGCGTGCGCGGGGAGATGAAGCCAGCCCTTGATCTCGTGACCGTCAAACCCGCGGTACGCCACGTCAAATGTGTTGACCGCGGTAAGTCCGATGTCGACCGGCTGGAAGGAGGGCGCGAGTTCGTGTTGCCGGGCGGCTGCCAATGTGGTGGCCCAGAAATCGTCGAAGTCGGCCGGTTCTTCGAAACTTGCGCGGTACTCGACTAGCTCGGCGAGGGAGAGATCGGTGTGCGCCATGGGCACGACCTTAGCGACACGCGACGGCGCCGGTCGGCATGAGCCGACCGGCGCCGTCGTTTTGTTCGGCGTTCGGCGCCCGACGCACGTGACGTTTGGGGAGGCGCCCGTCAGGTGCGTCTACTGACCGACCCGAACGCCTGGCATCCCGGCGGAGTATTCCAGCGGGGCGCTTGCGGCGCGGCCGGGGATGTTGGCCGCCTTCGAGTACTTGCCCAAGGGAATGATGGTGCGGCCGTAGGCGGATTCGAACATCATCGCGGAGGCGACCAGCCAGGCCGCGGCAGCCGAGATTACGAACAGCCAGCCGCCTGCGCGGGTGACGTTGAGCCCTGCGCCGTAGAAACCGGCGGCGGTGAGCGCGGAGCCCGCGGACAGCGTCCACAGCACGATGGCCACGCCGAGGCTTTGGCCCAGCGCGCCGATAGCGGTCATGGTCGTGATCAGGGTCAAGACGATGAACCAGAACGCCAGTCCGGTGTTGGTGGCGCCGAGGGGGACGGCGGCCATGACGTGGGTTGCGACCAGCAGTTGCAGGACGCCCCAGCCGAGCCAAAACGAACCCCACGTGCCGTGCGCGGCGACTGCGACACCGTCGCGGGCGCGCAGTGCGTAGAAGCCGGCGACGAGTTGGGCCAAGCCGCCAAGGAAGATGGCGAACGGCCAGATAACTCCAGGGGTGCTCGCGTCGCCGTACCAGCCGGCTTGCCAAGCGCCGACCATCAACGTGGCGCCCATGAATCCGAACAACCCGATGATCGACGGCGCCGCCATCGGGCTCAACACCACCCGGGTGCGAGCCCGCCAGCCGGTCTCGTCATCGGCGACCGCAAGCGCGTACCAGTCACGGCCTGCCGCGCCGTCGGAGCGCGGGTACGGCTCGCTTTGCGTCGCTGCGTTTCCAGTCCGACGATCGTGCATTCCCATTGTCTGTCGCCTCATCGCATCTCGTTGATGTCACGCGCCGGGCGCTACCGTCGTTGCGGTGATCAGCCCGTCCGGCGTTGCGCCGAGGGTCGTCGATCGGCGATCGATGCCCGGGCGCCTGCCTCGATCGAACAGTTCGTGGCTACCCCGGGGCAGTCCGACAAACCGTTCGGCAACGTCAATTCAGTCTTACCCAAGTGAAGTATCGCAACACGATCCGCCGCGGGATTTCTTACCTGGAAGCGGGATCAGCTCAGTTGTGACCCTTGCCGTTGTTGCTCGCGCTCGTCGGCGTTGCGCTTGTCGGTGTCGCGGCCGACGTCTTGGCTGACTTCTTCGCCTGCCCCGGCGGCGTCTTGGTCTGCCCGGGAGGCGTCGGCTTAGCGGTTGGCGTCGCCTTGGCCGGTGGCGTGTTGGCTGCCTTGGACGTCGTGGGCTTGCCCGGCTGGAGCGGTTTCCCGACCGCGGTCTTCGTCGGCGCCGCCGAGGCTGGCGAGGAAGTCGCAGGTGTGCTTGCCGGGGGAGTCGGGGCCGTTTGGGCTGACGGCGGTCGCGGCGAGACGGAGTGAGCTGAAGGATGGGCGGCCTGCGGGATTGGCGCCGATGTGGCAGTTGGCGCGGGAGGCGGGCCGGTCGGCGTCGCGGGCGCTGCCACAGGGGCGGCGAGTCCGGTGACACCGGCCACGGCCACCGACGTCACGCCGACGGCGGCCTGCGCGGCCACCCCGGCGCCGGTCAGCGACGGCGCGGCGCCAAGGAATGGCGTGCCCACAAGCCACGACGTCGGCCCCATCGCCCACCGTAGTTTCGGCGCCGACACGCGCAAGAACGCGCGAACGACGTCGGGGTCGAACTGCGTGCCGCTTACGCGGACCAACTCCTCCAGCGCGGTTTGCCTCGTCATCGCCCGCTTGTATGCGCGCGGCGCGGTCATGACCTCGAACGCGTCAGCGACGGAGACGATGCGGCCAGCCACCGAAATGTCGCGACCCGACAGCCCGGCGGGATAGCCGGTGCCGTCCCATCGTTCGTGATGTTCGGCGATTGCGAGTCCCCACTCGCCGAGCCAAGGCAACAACGCCTGGGCAAGTCGCGCGCCTTCTGAGGGGTGACGGCGCATCGCGTCCCATTCGGCGTGGGAGAGCTTTGCCGGTTTGTTCAGCGTCGAGGCCGGGATCGCGAGTTTTCCGATGTCGTGCAGCAACGCCGCCCAACGAAGTCGATCGACCGCCGCTGCGGGCAGCCGCATTTCATCTGCGATTAAGTCGGTGTAGACCCGCACTCGTTCCGAATGGCCGCGGGTGTGCCGGTCGTGCGCGCGCAGCGCCCCGACCAGGGCGAGAATCCGCTCGGCGGCGTCAGCCGGCGTGGTCGACTGCAGGCCGGTGGCGGCGCCGTCCGAAGCGGCGGTGTCCCTCACCATCGCCTGCAAGAGCCGGACGTCGCCAGCCCGGCGCGCCACCGCCAGCCGACTCGGCGCGCGGCCCGGGAACAACACCGCCATGTCGCACAGCGCCGCGATCGGCGCGAGCCGTTTGGTGAGTCGGTCGACAAGCCACATCGCGACGAGCGACCCGATCAAGATCGCCGCCCACCACGCGAGTCGAGGCACGATCGCGCTGCCGCTTCCCGGAGTCGGAAGCGTTCGGCTCAAGACGGCCATCGCGGCCACCGAGCCGGCGAGCGGCGCCACGACCATCGTGATGCGCAGGGCAAGCGCGGTCGCGCGTCGCCGTTGCCAGCGTTCCTCGGTGGCTGCGACGACCCCGCGGCGCGATCGACTGCCTCGTCGCCGCGTTCCGCTCGCCACCGCCGCCTCTCACGACATGATTTCCGCGATCGACGAATCGGCGTGTTCGCCAACGCGCTTTAGTTCGGTCGCCGGCGCGAAGGCGGACGACGATCAGGCGGCGCCGCTGCCGAGCGCGCCAGCAGGCGCGGCGCTATCTGCGCAACCGCAACCGAATTCGTCGCAATCGACGACCATGTGATGCAACTCCGGCGGTGTGGCGCAGCCGGCTGACATGCAGTGGACGTCGCCGATCGCGTGCCTCACGAGCGTCTCGTGGCAATGTTCCAGATCGTCGTTGCACCAGCGGCAACGGACAGCCGACAACTCCGCGGCGATGAGCGCGCTGTTACCGGCTGGAGGGCGCTCGCGGGTGGGGTCGACGACCGCGATCTTGCGATGGTTCGTCATGACCCTGAAGGTAGGCCGCCCGGCAGCCGTTCGCCGGTTCCGACGCGCGCGGACTTACGACTTTCGTCCGAACGGTGGAGGTCAACGTCGTCCGAATAGCTGTTGAACCACGGGGCTCGCCTCGAGGTTTTCGTGAAGATCGCGGGGCGATTCATAGCACTCCACCGCCCCGGCCCGCAGCAGCTCGTCGGCGGCTAGCCCACCGCTGCTCAGGCCAATGCAAGGGATCTTGAGTTTGCCCGCCGCCTCGACGTCCCAGACCGAGTCGCCCACAAAAACCACGTCGGCCGCGTCTAGCCCGGACTGCTCGAGCGCCGCTTGCAGGATGTCAGGGGCCGGCTTGCTGGATTCCGCGTCGGCGGAGCTCGTGGCGGCGCTGAGCACGTCGTCGCAATCCAACGTAGCCCGCAGTTTCTCGAGTTCGCTTTTCGACGCGGACGACGCGAGGACGACGGACAGTCCCGCTTTCGCGCAGGCGCGCAACAGTTGCGGAGCGCCGGGTAGTGGCCGCAGCCGGTCCCAGTAAGTGGAGTACAGCGTTTTCTTCGCGGTGTGCAGGGCGAGCTGCTCGTCGTCGTCCAACTCTTCGCGGTGTGTTCTGCTGTCGCTGGCCTTCAACAAGTGATCGAGGATGCGGTCAGAACCCATGCCGATGGCGCGATGAATGTGTGCCATCGGCACGTCGACGTCGAGTTGCCGCAGGGCTTGCCACCAGCAGACGGTGTGCAGGTAACTGGTGTCGACAAGCGTGCCGTCGACGTCGAACAGAATTCCGGCGCTCACGGGTTCCGCCGCATGGCCGTCACGAGGATTCCAACGACTGGGTCGCCTTTTGAATGGCGTCGTACAGCAGCTGCGTCGTGTCAGAGATAGCCTTTGCGGTGACCACGCTGGCGAGCAATCGGGTCGCCTTTGGCGCGAGCACCAACCCGGCGGTCAATCCGGTCGCCACCCACTGGGCTAAGCAAAACGGGCAGGTGATCAGCTCACCGACCGCGTGCTGCAGCCCGTGACCGCGCACCTCTTCGGCCAACTCGGCCTCGCCCGACTGGCCGGCGAATTTCGTGAACGGCGCTCGAAAAGGGCTCAACACCGGGTCTTTCGCGATCATCCGGCTCAGCTTGTGCGTGCCTATCCCGACGAGAATCAGGTCGGCCGCGCTCACCCGGCGGGGGATGGGGCGCTTGAGCAATCTGGCGGCCAGGGCCGCGGCGACGGTGCTGCCGGTGTAGATGGAGATCAGCCCGAGGTACCCGGCGAGCGGACGATCGTGCCCGGCGCTGTACTCCCGCTTCACCTGTGACAGCCAGCGTTGCGCGGTCGGCACAACGGGCATCGACTCAACTGACACCGTCACTTTGGCACTCCGTCCGCCCTGGCGACCCGCGGGCGTCCGACTTGACGACCCGCTCCTTGACGTTGCCTACCCAGCGTTTTCCGGCAAACCACCTGTCGAGGTTCGGCGCACCACGGGTGGGTATCTGCATTGCGGAGAGCCCGTACGAGGGCTGGAGAAAGTGATGGAACACTGGATAGCCGCGGTCGTCGCGTCAATCGTCGGCGCCGTGATGGTGGTGCTGGTCATCGTGGTCGCCTTCAAGGTCGCCGGTCCTGAACCGAGGTACACCTTTTCGAATCAGCCGACGGTCGGAACCGCCGCTTCGCACACCGACCCGTTTGGGGCGAGCCTGCCGTGACACGGCGAAGGTTCGATGTTTAGACCGCCACCGAGGCGGGGGAGATGGCCGGTCATCACGCACACAGCGCGTCTTATCACCGCGCAAGAGCAAGGGGCGGCCGGCAATGGAGCAGTCACACCACGACGTCGGGGCGATGATCCCCCTGACCACTGAGCAATATCGGCGGGCCGCGCTCGCGGTTTGCGGCCGAGCGCAAGACGTTGAGGACGCCGCGCTGTTGCTTGACGCGTTGGGCCTGCGCGCCGCGTTGCGCGCGGTCGCAATCCCCGCCTGACCTCACCCGACCTGTCGCCGGTCGTTTGCCACCGGCGTGCCAACCGCCGTGCTGCCGAATGGCGCACGGCGGTTGCGCCATGTGGCGCAGCGCGATCCAGACGTATCGGCGGTTGGCTTTGGCGCTTGGGTGGTCGACGCTTGACGAGGGCGTGCGACAGCCCTGGGTAGATCGGCCTGGGCGGCCCCGCGCCCCGCGCCGGAGTCGAGCGGGATGTGAGGTGGACGCGTGACCACTGACGCACGCCGTCTCGCCACCGCACGCGCCGATCAAAGGCGGCCGGTTGCCGCTCCGTCGCGAGCTCGCCCGTCGGTCGCCGACCATCGCGAGGCCGGCCAAGCGGTTGTGTCCATCGACTCCGGTCACTCGACCGCGGCGACGATCGCGGCTTGCGCGGCGGCGTTGCCAGACGTGCTCACCGATCCGCGGCAGCCGCGGCTGTTGTTTCAGCCCATCGTCGACCTGACAAAGGGCAGCATCGCCGGATACGAGGCGCTGGCCCGTTTCGACGGACCGGTTGAGGCGACGCCCGACAAATGGTTCGCGGCGGCGGCGCGCGCCGGTCTGGGGCCGGCGCTCGAGAGTCGGGTGGTGCGGGCCGCGCTGGCAGCCCGCGAGTCGCTGCCGCCCAACTGCTTTCTCACCGTCAATGTGACACCCCGCGCGCTCACCAGCGCGCCGGTCATGGACGAGTTCCTTCGCGGCGGCGAGCTCACCGGCCTGTTCGTCGAGCTCACCGAGGAGCAGGCGATTTCCGACCCAGACGCGATGCGCCGCGATCTGGCGCGGCTGCGCGACCGTGGGGCCATGATCGCCCTGGACGACGCGGGTTCGGGGTATTCGGGCCTGCAGCGGCTGCTCGCCCTCGGGCCAGAGTTGATGAAACTCGACCGCTCACTTGTCGACGGGATCGACGACGACGAAGCCAAGCGGGCGTGCGTCGAGATGCTCATCGTGCTGGCCCGCCGGCTCGGCGCCTGGCTGCTCGCGGAAGGCGTCGAGCGGCCGGGAGAGTTGGGCGAACTCATCAACCTCGGCGTCCCGTTGGCCCAGGGGTACCTGCTCGCCATGCCCGAGCCGCCCTGGGCGACGCTCGGCGCGCAAACCACCGCCCGCATCCGGGTCTCGGCGCGCGCCGCGTGGAGTCGCGGCCAGCTGGCCGCGCTGGTCGAACCGGTGCTCCTTGTGCCGGCCGAGCACGCCGACGTGATCCGCGCGTCGGGGTACCGAAGCGTCACCCCCAGCGGGCCCGGCGAGCCGCAGCAGTTGGTGGTCTTCCTCGACGAGGACGGCCGGCCGACTTCGCTTGCGGTGCGCGACGACGACACCGACAACGTCCGCGAGGTCGAGCTCACGCTGCGGCTGAACATCACCACGCCGATCAGTGACGCGACCCCGTTGTGCATGGCCCGCCCGGCCAACCAACGGTTCGACCCGGTGTTGTGCACACACGACGACGGGACCGTCGCCGGCGCCGTGCGCGTCGAGCGGATCGTCGACTGGTTGGCTGAGCGCTAGAGCGGGTGCCGCGCGCCGGTAACCCGTACGATGGCGCCGTGGCCGAAGAGGCGCCGGAGCCCCGTTGGCTGGACGACGACGAACAGCGCGTCTGGCGGTCGTTTCTGGCCGCCACCCAACTGCTCGCCGATCGGCTCGACCAGGAGTTGCAGCGCGACTCCGGCATCCCGCACACCTATTACGAGGTGTTGGTGCGGTTGTCAGAGGTACCCGGCCGCCAACTTCGCATGAGTGAGCTGGCCGACCGTTCGTTGTCGTCACGCAGCCGGTTGTCGCACGCGGTGGCGCGGCTTGAGGAAGCTGGCTGGGTGCGGCGCGAGACGTGCGCCACCGACCGGCGCGGCCAGCTTGCGGTCCTCACTGACGCGGGATTCGCGGCGTTGGAGGCGGCAGCCCCTGGGCACGTCGAAGGCGTGCGGGAGCATCTCTTCGATCAGCTCAGTCCCGAGCAGGTGCGCCAGCTCGGCGAGATCTGCGACGCGATCGCCGGCCACCTCAGCAGCTCCGACGAAAAGCCAGCCGAGACCTGCTGAGGCATGCACCCGGACGGCAGGCTGCGGCGTCCATAGAGTCGTGAAGCTCTCTTGGACGACGCGCGCGTTGGCGGTCGCGTCTCTCGCAGCGGTCGCGCTCACCGCGTGCTCAAGCAAGCAAGGAACGAGCGCCCATCAAAGCGCAAGCGCGCCGAGCGGATCGGGCGCGCCGGGCGAATCGCAGGTCGCGTCGCCGAGCCCGTCGGCATCATCCGCCTCGGCGACCGCGGCGCCATCCCCGTCAGCCTCGCCAACGGGCGCGGCGCAAAGCGCGGCGCCCGCGGGCTTCGCCCCGCAATCGGTCACTTTCGTCTCGCCGGTCGACGGCTTCACGCTCGGCGCGGCGCCGTGCGGCAGCGGCAGTTGCACGACGTTGGTGGCGACGGCTGACGCGGGCAACACCTGGCGCCTGGTCGGTCGGCTCAGCCCGTCGCTCGGCGGCGACACGCCCGCGATAACCAAGGTGCGGTTCGCGACGCCGCTCGACGGTTGGGTGTTCGGGCCGCAACTGTGGTCAACGCACGACGGCGGCCGCACATGGCGTCAGATCTCCGAGCCGCAGCCGGTGAGCGACGTCGAGGCCGCGGGGGGAGTGGCATACGCGGTTGTCGGAGGCCAACTGCTCCGGACCCCGGTGGCCGCCGACTCATGGCAAGCCGTCAGGCAGGTCGGACAATCGGCGACGATGGCCCTGCACGGTCGCGCGATATGGATCGTTGAGGGAGGCGGTGGCCCAGGCGCCACGAAACTGCTCGCCAGCCCCGACGGCGCCTCCTGGCGCACGCTTGCCGACCCCTGCGCGAAGCTCGGTCCGGAGTGGACGCTGATCAGCGTCGCGCCCGTCACCAGCAGCCATCTGTACCTGCTGTGCGGTGGCGGGGCCGCCGCGGGCAGCGAGGCGAAGAAGCTGCTGTTCTCAACTGACGCCGGACAAACAGCGACTGCCACGGCCGTCGATCCGCCACTCAGTGGCGACACAAACGGGGTGGCAGCGGCGAGTGACGCCGTCGTCGCCATTCCCGCGGTGTCGGGCGCGAGCGAGGTGTATCGCAGCGGTGACGCCGGAAAGAGTTGGCAAACACCCTTGCAGCAAGGCGATGGCGGCGTCGGTTACTTCGACGTCGGGTTCACCACCGCCACCCAAGGTGTCGCGATCTACGGGCAGCTGGGGAGAGCCGGAACCTCCGCTCCTCAATTGCTGATGACCCGCGACGCCGGGGCCACCTGGTCCGTCGTCCACTTCTAGAACCGCGGATACTCGACTGGTGCCGGTCTCTCGGGTCGTCGACGTCGCCCCTGAGCGCGTCGTCAAGTGGGCCGCCGGATTCGCTGCCAGGCACGGAGAATTTGACATTGAGACGTCGGACGACGCGATGTCACTGCGCGCCGCCGACGCCGCGGTCGCCGTCCTGGCCGTGCCGTTTCCGCCGCTGCGAGCGAGTGCGGCGCGGTCGCCGTTGGAGACGCTCGCCGCGCACGCGGCGAGGCCGCGCCGGCTCGGGATCCTGCTGGTGCGGCTTGGTGGCTATGCGGTCGGTGTCTTCGACGACGGCGAGCTTGTCGCGTCAAAGGTCGGCGCCCGGCCGGTGCACGGTCGGTCGGCGGCCGGCGGCTGGTCGCAGCAACGATTCGCCCGCCGCCGCGAGGGTCAGGCGAGAGTCGCGCTCGCGGCGGCTGCCGACGCGGCCGCCGCGATTTTGTTGCCGTTGAGGGAAACCCTCGACGCCGTGGTCACCGGCGGCGACCGACGTGCGCTGCGCGACGTGCTCGACGACCCGCGGCTTGGCGAGCTGTCCGCGCTGACCGTGAGCCGGGTGCTCGACGTGCCCGATCCGAAGGCGGCGGTGCTGCGCGCGAGTCACGCGTCCGCGCTGGCGATTCGGGTGACGATAAGCGAGCCGTGAGGCTCAGCCGCGGGTCCCTGCGGGCGCAGACGCCCAGCAGCGCACGATGTCACGCATCGCGAGCACACCGACGACCTCGCTGCCGTCGAGCACGACGAGGTGCCGGAAGCCGCCCTTGACCATTGCCGCGGCGGCGTCGTCGAGTGACCAGTCGGGCGCCGCGAACACCAGGTCTTTTGTCAAATGCGCGGCTACCAGTTCGGTGTCGGGCTGCTCCCCGGCCGCGATCGACTCCAAAATGTCGCGTTCGGTGAGGATGCCGATTCCGTCGTTGTCGGGATCGGCGACGACGGCCGCGCCAACGCGACGTTTGGCCATCTGCCGGCTCGCTTCGCGCAGCGTGTGGTTTGGCCCGATCGTCAGGACCTCGTGGTTCATGCCGTCTCGAACGTGCATCACGACCTCCCGGACGTCCGCCCACAGCAGGACGCTTCGTCCCATCGTGCGCCGTCGGGCCGCTCGACGACAAGGGAAAACGCCTAGCCGTCGAGCGGGGGGCGCGATCTCGGGTGCTTAAAAGTGATCGAATGTGGAGACAACGTCCGCATGGCTGGATTTGTCACCACGCTCGCTAAGGGGTCGTCGAACCGATTTTTGGTTCGGCTGGCTGTGATCGCCGCGCTCGGCGGCTTCCTCTTCGGCTACGACACCGGCGTCATCGGTGGCGCGATGCTGTATATCAAGAAGGATTTTCACGCGGGCACGTTTGCCCAGTCGAGCATGGTGTCGGCAATCCTGATCGGCGCGGCGATCGGCGCCTTGATTTCCGGTTGGGCGGCCGACGCGTTCAGCCGCCGCCGCACCAAAATCGCGTCCGGTTCGGTCTATGTCGTCGGTGCGTTGCTGTGCGCCTTCTCGCAAAACACGCTTGAGATGGTCGGCTCACGATTCATCCTCGGCATCGCCGTGGGCACCGCCAGCTTCGTCTCGCCCATGTACATCTCAGAAAACGCCCCACCGCGCATCCGCGGCGGCCTCACGACCTTCAACCAGTTGATGGTCACAATCGGCATCGTCGCGGCGTACATCGTCGACTGGGGTCTCGCCGGCGTGTCGAACAACTGGCGTTGGATGCTCGGTCTTGCCGTCGTCCCCGGTCTCGCGCTCGCGATCGGCATGATGTTCCTGCCTTACAGTCCGCGCTGGTTGGTCGACAAGGGTCGCAGCGACGACGCGCATGACGTTCTCGAGCGCACTCGCGACGACGACCATGACGTCGACAAAGAGCTTGGTGAAATCGAAGAGGCCGCCGAGCGTGAAGGCGGAGTTCGCGACCTGCTTTCGCGATCGGTGAAGCCGATGCTGGTCATGGGTCTGGCGTTGGCGCTCTTCCAGCAGTTCGTCGGCATCAACACCGTCATCTACTACGGTCCGACGATTCTCAAGGCCACCGGAATCGGTGACGGCGGCGCGCTGCAGCAAAGCGTCTTCATCGGCGTCACCAACGTCGTCTTCACTATCATCGCCGTGCTGTTGCTCGACAAGGTCGGCCGCCGCGTTCTCCTGCTCACCGGCAACGTCGCGTTCTTCGCGGCACTCGTGCTTCTCGGCGTGTATTTCGCTTCCAGCGCTCTCCAGCACCACGCGCAGTGGCTCGCGCTCGCCGCGCTGACTCTCTACATCGCCGGGTTCGCCATCAGTCTGGGACCGGTGTTCTGGTTGATGATTTCGGAGATCTTCCCGCTGCATCTGCGGGCGCCGGCGATGGCCGTGTGCACGATCGGCAACTGGCTGGCCAACTTCGTGGTGAGCGTGAGCTTCTTGAGCCTGACCAACGTCATCACCCGGCAAGGCACCTTCTGGCTGTATGCCGCCATTTCAGTCGCCGCGTTCATCTTCTTCGCCGCGCGGGTGCCGGAAACCAAAGACAAGAGCCTCGAGGAGATCGAGGCGCAGGTCGGCGCCGACTCCTCGGACGCGTACCCGCGCGACACCGGGCCCGGGGTCCGCCAGGCGCAGGCGTAAACCGCCGCCTAAACCGCCGCCTAAACCGCCGGGCGCAACCGGCGCAGCACCTCGTCGTGCAGAACCCCGTTGCTGCACACGACGCTAGGACTGCCGGGGCTTTTGCCGCCGTCGACGCCGGTCACGGCCCCGCCGGCCTCCTCGACGATCGGCACGAGCGCGGCGACGTCCCACAGTGAGAGCTCAGGCTCGGCTGAGACGTCGACCGCGCCCTGTGCCACCAACACGTGCGACCAAAAATCGCCGTACGCGCGCGCCCGCCACGCCTCGTCGAGCAACGCTTCGAACGCCAGCCGACCGGTGGTCCACTCCTGCAGGTCGGAATACGAGACGGACGCGTCAGCCAGGCGATCCACCGCAGACACCTGGTTTCGCCGCGGCTCGCCGCCAAACCGCGACGTCCAGCTGCCGCATCCCTTCGCCGCCCACCAACGATGCCCGAGCGCCGGCGCCGACACCACGCCGACGACCGCGTCGTCGCCGTCCAGCAGCGCGATGAGCGTCGCCCACACCGGCACTCCCCGGATGAAGTTCTTCGTCGCGTCAATCGGATCGATCACCCACCGTCGTCCGCCCGCTGACAGCTCGAACGACGCGGACTCGCCGTACTCCTCGCCGAGGATCGCGTCGTCCGGTCGTTCTGCGGCGAGCAGTTCACGCAGCGCCGTCTCGACCGCTCGATCGGCGTCGCTGACCGGCGTGAGGTCGGGCTTCGTGTCGACCCGCAGGTCGAGCGCGCCAAATCGCGGGAGGCTCGCGGCGTCGGCGACGTCGGCCAGGCGTCGGGCGAGGGCCAGGTCGTCGGCGTAAGGCATGCGGTGACGCTACCGCTAACGTCGAAGCATGGAATGGACGGTGCACGGCGAGCGGACGCTGTACGACAGCGAGTGGGTCCGGCTCACGCTTGTCGACGTCGAGATACCAGGCATGCGACGGTTCGAGCATCACGTGGTCCGGGTGCCTCGGCCGGCCGCTGGCGTCGTTGTGCACGATCCCGATCGTGGCGTGCTGTTGCTGTGGCGGCACCGCTTCATCACCGACTCGTGGGGGTACGAGATCCCCGCGGGCGGCGTTGACGAGAACGAGACGCCGCCCGAGGCGGCGGCCCGCGAGGTGCTCGAGGAGACCGGGTGGCGACCCGGGCCGCTGCGCGAGTTGGCGGCCTACCACCCGAGCAACGGATTGAACGACCAGACGTTCTATCTCTACGTCGCAGACGGCGCCACGCACGTTGGCGAGCCGAGCGACCCGGCGGAGTCGGAGCGCGTTGAGTGGGCGCCGGTCCACGACGTGGTCACGATGGTGCGCGACGGGCAGGTGCGAGACGGGTTGAGCTTGACCGCGCTTTCTCTCGCCTTGTTGTTCGAGCTGCCTACTCGCAAGGCGGCGCGATGACCGCCTCGACCGAACGGCCGGGAGAGCTGCCGGATCCCGCGAGTTTGTTGGCGCTTCTCGTGGCGGGCGACCGGTTGCCGGTCGTGGCCGCCCTCGTGCTCGGCGCCACGACCCTGCCCGACATCGCCGAACGGGCGGGCCTCCCGCCGCGCGACGTGCTTCGCGTGCTGACCCGGCTTGAGTCAGCCGGATTGGCGTCCGCCGAACGCGACGAGTGGACGTTGCACGTCGACCTGCTGCGCGAGGTGGTGACGACGAACCGCTGGCCGGCTCGCGACGCGGGGCCGACGTCCGACGACGCGAGCCCGCAATCCGCGGCGGTGTTGCGGGCGTTCTTCAGAGGCGATCGATTGCTGCGGGTGCCGGCGCAACGGGGCAAACGGCTGGTGGTGCTCGACACCCTGGCCCGCGATTTCGAGCCCGGTCGGCGTTACACCGAGAACGAGGTCAACGAGAAGCTGTCGGCGCGGCACCCCGATTACGCGGCGCTGCGGCGCTACCTGGTCGACGAGGGGTTTCTCGCCCGCGAAAGCGGAATCTATTGGCGAACGGGCGGCTCGGTCGACGTGTGAGCCGCTCACTCGTCGGGGCGCTCGCTCGCGGCGAGCAGCCGCCGTAACGAGTCGAGGCGGGCCGGATCGGCGTGGCCGTCGGCCACCCACTCGTCGAGCGCGCAACTGGCGATGTCGTCGTCGGTGACGGCGGTCGGCTGATGCGTGCAACCGCGCGGGCAGTCAGCCGTTCCAGGTTGCAGGTCGGGGAACGCCGCGACGACTCGGCCGACGTCGACGTGCGCGAGTCCGAACGATCGAATGCCGGGCGTGTCGATCACCCGACCGCCGTCGGGCAGGTCGAAGACCACGGTGGACGTCGACACATGCCGGCCGCGGCCGGTGACCTCGTTCACCTCGCCGGTGGCGCGAAAAGCCCCTGGCACCAACGCGTTGATGAGCGTTGACTTGCCGACGCCGGAATGGCCGGCTAACACGGTCGTGCGGTCGCGTAGCAGCGCGCGCAACTCGTCGCCTGGCTCGCGATGGGCGGTGACGACGACCCGCAGTTCGAGTTCGCCATACACGTCGAGCAGGGGCGCGGGATCGGCGAGGTCGGCTTTTGTCAATATCAGCAGGGGCTCTAGGCCTCCGTCGTACGCCGCGACGAGGTACCGGTCGATCAACCGGGTGCGCGGCTCAGGGTTTGCGACCGCGCACACAATTCCTAGTTGGTCGGCGTTCGCCACGATCGCCCGCTCGACCGGGTCGTTGTCATCCGCGCTGCGCCGCAGCAGCGACACCCGCGGCTCCACCCGCACCAATCGGGCCAAGGTGTCGGTGTCGCCGCTGACGTCGCCGACGAGTGCGACTCGGTCGCCGACGACGACCGCTTTGCGGCCCAACTCGCGAGCTCGCACCGCCACGACGACGCGATCGCCGACCTCGCAGGTGAATCGCCCGCGGTCGATGGCGACCACGAAGCCCTCGGCGGCGTTCTCGTGTGCGGGGCGCAATCTGCTGCGCGGCCGTGAGCCCCGGCTCGGCCGGATGCGGACGTCGTCCTCGTCGAGATGGCGCGGGTGTCGACTCACCGCAGGAGTGCGCTCCACAACTCGACGAAGTCCGGCATCGTTTTCGCGGTGGTCTCGACGTTCTCGACTTCCACGCCGCGAACGGCCAAGCCGAGGACGGCTGCGGATGTCGCCATGCGATGGTCGGCGTACGTGTGGAAAACCCCGCCGTGCAAGGGTTTGGGCCGGATCTGCAGTGAGTCGGGCGCCTCGACGACATCGCCGCCGAGCCGGTTTAACTCGTTGGCGAGCGCGGCCAGACGGTCGGTCTCATGTCCGCGCATGTGCCCGATGCCGCGCAGCGTCGACGGGGAGTCGGCGAGCGCGGCGAGCACCGCGATCGTCGGCATGAGCTCGCTGGTGTCGCGCAAATCGACGTCGAGGCCGTGGATCCGGCCGCCGCCGCGAACGACCAATCCGTCGTCGTCCAACCGGCAGTGCGCGCCCATCGCGGCGAGCAACTCCGGAAGCGCCGCTCCTGGTTGCGTGGTGCGCCGGGGCCAGCGCGGGATGCGCACCGCGCCGCCGGTGACCAGCGCCGCGGCCGCGAACGGCGCGGCATTGGACAGGTCAGGCTCGATGTCGATGACGCCGCCGTTGACGCCCGCAGGCGTGACGCGCCAACGACCAGGCGTCGAATCGTCAACCGGCACCCCGCGGTCGCGCAGCATCGCGACCGTCATCGCGATGTGCGGCAATGACGGCAACACGGCGCCGATGTTCTCGACGACCACGTCGTCGTCGGCGCGTGCCGCGACGAGCAACAATGCCGACAAGAACTGGCTGGACGACGACGAGTCGACCTGGCATTTGCCGCCCGGCAGGTGGCCCGCGCCGAAGACGGTGACGGGCAGCCCGCCGCGGTTTTCCTCGGTGTCGTCAACTCGTGCGCCGAGTTGCCGCAACGACTCGAGCAACGGGCGCAACGGCCGGTTTCGGGCGTGCGGGTCGCCGTCGAAACGCACCGGACCGTCGGCGAGCGTCGCAATCGCGAGCAGGAAACGCATCACCGTGCCGGCCAGGCCGCAGTCGACGTCGGCCGGGCCGCGCAGTGGCGCAGGCGTGACCGACCAATGCGCGCCGCTGTCGTCGATCTCGACGCCGAGCGCGCGCAAACCGGCCACCATCAAATCGGTGTCGCGGGACCGCAGCGCCCCCTTGATGATCGTCTTTTCGGTGGCGATCGCCGCCAAGGGCAATGCGCGGTTGGTGATGGACTTCGACCCCGGCACGTCGATCGTCGCGTCTATCGCGCCGGACGCCGTGGGCGCCGACCACGCGGCTTCGGGGTCGCTCACATCGCTGAACTTATCCTGACGCTATGTGCGGGCGTTACGCGACAGCGCGGGATCCGGTCGACCTGGTCGAGGAATTCGACATCGAGCGGGTGGCCGTCGACGAGGCGCTCGCGCCGAACTACAACGTCGCCCCGACCGACCCGGTGTACGCCGTGCTGGAGCGGGCCGACAAAGAGCATCCGAACGCCGCCGCACAGCGGCAGTTGCGGGTCGTCCGCTGGGGCCTGGTGCCGTCGTGGGCGAAAGACCCGAAGATCGGCAGCCGGCTCATCAACGCGCGCGCCGAGACGCTGGCGGAGAAGCCGGCCTTTCGCAAGGCGTTCGCCACCCGCCGTTGTCTGTTGCCCGCTGACGGCTACTACGAGTGGTACACCGACGTCGACGCGAGTGACACGCCCGGCAAGAAGGGCGGCGTGCAGAAGGGCGGCAAGCAGCCGTTCTTCATTCACCGGCGTGGTGGCGGAATCCTGCCGATGGCCGGGTTGTACGAGTTCTGGCGCGATCCGAACGCGCCGGCGGACGCTGACCCGTGGCTGTGGTCGTGCACGGTCATCACGACGGAGGCGGCCGACGAGCTCGGCCGGATTCACGACCGGATGCCGATGCTGGTGGAGCCGCAGAATTGGAATCGGTGGCTTGACCCGCGGGTCGACGACCCCAAAGATTTGAGCCGGTTGCTAGTGCCAGCCGCGCCGGGCCGACTCGCCGCGTACCCGGTCTCGACCCAGGTCAACGATGTGCGCAACAACGGCCCCGAGCTCATCACGCCGGTCGAGGGAATCGCGCTTCCTGGGTCGTGATCCGCGCGTGTCGGTGGTACTGCTTATAGCGACGACGTTTCACTAGCGCTGTACGAGCAGATCGGAAGGGCACCGGTGCAGGCCGTGGACACGCAGCAAGCTCGAGAGCGACTCGAGGCCAGCCTCGCCGACCTCGACCGATCGATCGCGACGCTCACGCCGCAAGTGAGCGACTCCGATCACCACGGCACGCCGGGTGACGCCGACGCCGGGCTCGATCTGGCCGACAACGCGCGGGCCGCCGCGCTGTTGGAGGTGGCCACCGAGCAGCGCCGTCATGTGCTTGAGGCGCTGCAGCGCATCGACGCCGGCACCTACGGTTTGTGTGTGATCTGCGGCACCCCGCTGCCCGAGGGCCGGCTGGAGGCCCGGCCCGAGGCGGCGCGGTGCATGGCCTGCCAGGCGAAGGTCGAGGCGCGCTGAACCTGCTGTCGGTCGACACCTCGGTCGGGTTGGCGCAGGCCGTCGTCGATCTGCCGCGCGGCGCGGTGAAGGCGGTCCTGGCGATCGGCCACGGCGCGGGCGGCGACATCGAAGCCCCCGACCTGGTCGGCTTGACCAACGCGGCGGTCGCCGCCGGCGTCGCCGTCGTCCGGGTGAGGCAGCCGTACCGGGTCGCGGGTCGGCGGGCGCCGGCGCCCGCCCGCCAGCTCGACGCGGCGTGGACCGACACCGTCCGCGCGCTCGCCGCGGGCGACCCGCCGTTTCAGGCCAGCGCTCGCCGGCTGCGCGATCGCCCCCTCGTGGTCGCTGGCCGCAGCAGCGGCGCGCGGGTGGCCTGCCGCACCGCGACGGCGTGTGGCGCGACCGGGGTGGTCGCGCTCGCCTTTCCGCTGCATCCGCCGGGAAAGCCGGAGAAGAGCCGCGCGGACGAGCTGTGCACCGACCGGCCGCTGCTCGTCGTCCAGGGTGATCGCGACGCGTTTGGCCGGCCCGAGGAGTTCCCCACCGCGGTCAACCTCATCGCGGTCGCGGGCGCTGATCACGCGCTGAAGGCGGCCGCCTTCAACCAGGCCGCCGCCCGGGTCGTCGACTGGATCGCCACGCTCACCAGGTGACGCGGCGCGGTCGACGCGGGGAATCGGCCTGGCTCAAGCGCTGTTGTTGTGTGCGAAACCGCCGGATGCCGCCGGCGGGAACCGCGCTTTCGAAGGTGACGCGTTGCTGAAGCTCCAACCTGCTGGATCGCCGCTGGACTGGCCTGAATGGCAGCCGCGCCAGTCGGCGGCTGAGACGCGCCCGATAGTCTCCACGCGACAGCAAAACGCGGGAAGGGCTGGGTCGGTGGCCGCGGTCGAGGAGTCGACAGAGGAACGCAGCGCGCGCTTCGAGCGCAACGCGATGCCATTCCTTGATCAGCTCTACTCGGCCGCTTTGCGCATGACGCGCAACCCGTCCGACGCCGAAGACCTGGTGCAGGAGACCTTCGTCAAGGCGTTTGCGGCGTTTCACCAGTTCGAAGAAGGCACCAACCTCAAGGCGTGGCTCTACCGCATCTTGACGAACACCTTCATCAACAACTACCGCAAGAAGCAGCGCGAGCCGAGGCAGTCGGGCGGCGACGAGCTCGAGGATTGGCAGTTGGCCCGCGCGGCGGAGCACACGTCGTCCGGGCTGAAGTCGGCGGAGACCGAGGCGCTCGACCACCTTCCTGACTCCGATGTGAAGGAAGCCCTCCAGGCGCTGCCAGAGGAGTTCCGCATCGCGGTCTACCTGGCGGACGTCGAAGGCTTCGCCTACAAGGAGATCGCCGACATCATGGGCACGCCGATCGGCACCGTGATGTCGCGACTGCATCGTGGCAGAAGGGCGCTGCGCGCGGCCCTGGAGGATTACGCTCGGGATCGCGGGGTTGTGCGGGGCCCGGCCGGCGACGCGGGCGATGACAGCGACAGCGGTGAGGGCGGTGAAGTGCGATGAGCTGCGGCAACCCGCACGAGGTGCCGTGCGCCGAGGTCCTCGATCAGGTTTACGTCTACCTCGACGGCGAGATCGGCCCCGACGAGTGCGCGAAAATCCGAGAGCACCTCGACGAATGCGGGCCGTGTCTTCGGCAGTACGGCCTCGACCAAGCGGTGAAGGCCCTGGTGGCACGCAGTTGCGGCTGCGATTTGGCCCCCGAAGCCCTGCGCGCCAAGGTGATGACCCGCATCCGTGAGGTGCGGGTGGAGATCTCCCAGCTCGAGTACCGCCCCGAGTAAACGCGCGCCGCTGGGCGCGAGCGGGATCTTGCTAGGCTTCGGCTGCCGTCGACAATCTCGCTCGACTCTGGGAGTCCAGCCATGCAAGCCTCGCGGAACTGTTCGCGATGCGGCGCCGATCTCGATGTGCAAGCGGCCTTTTGCAGCAGATGCGGCCACCCCGTGCAAGGGGCCAGCGGCCCATCGCGTCCCTACCGCAGCACCCGCGATCAGCTCGCCGACCTGCAGCGGCGCCTGCCCGGGCAGCTCGCGACCATCCCGCTTGAGCTGCTCGCCGTCGTCGCGTTGATGTTGGCGAGCGCTGTCTGGTTGTGCGTCACGGTCGCGTTGCACGTGCACGACGTCGCGACGTTGTTCGATGAGACGGACGGCGCGAGCGCTCCCGGCCTTGCCCTTTACGCCCTTGCGACGTTGGTGGTCCTGCTGGCGTTTTGCGGCTGGCTAGGCTTCCTCGCCTGGCGGCTCACCAAGGCTGACGCGCGGGCTCGCGCGGTCGCGTTCACCCCGCTGATCGGCTACGGGCTGGCCGTGCTGTTCAGCAACGCCGGCGCCGACGGCGCGCCGGGAACCCGCGCCGCGTTACGCAGCCTCGATTCCCACGGCGCGCTGCCGGTCGCCACCATGCTCATGTGCTGGGTCGCGGCGCTGGTGCTCGCGATCGCGCCGCGAAACCGCGAATTCTTCGGCGTGGGCGCGGCCGACGGCCGGACGACGTTGCGCTACGACCCGGTGCGGGTCGCGCGCGACCTGCTGATCGCGTTCGCGGCTGGCGTCGGCGCCGTCGGGGTGATGTACCTGGTCGCCCACCTCATCGCAGACCCGGCTGAGACGAGCATCGGCGTGAAGGTGCTCGTCATCGGCGCGCTGTTCATCGTGGTGGCGGCCGGCGTGACCGCGTCGTCGCCGCGGCTGCTCGGGGGCGACCCGTTGGCGCGGGCGACCGTCACCGCGCTGGTGGTCGGCTACCTGATTTTGATGGCGATCGTCGAGGGCCAAGACCTCGCGTTGCTCATCTTGCTCTTTGTCGGGCTGGGCGCCCTGGCCTATCTGTGGCTGCATCAGGCCGCGCAGGTGCGCTTCGCCGCCCCGACGCTCGGGCCGCGTGGCGCGGGGTCGCCGTACAAAGCTCCTCCCCCGCCCGGCGGGCCGCCGACCGGAGTGCCGCTTTACGGCGCCACGACCGTCGATCCCGATCCGCCGTCCGACCCCAGTCCGCCCTCCTAGATAGCAGGTGCTCGCTTTGCGTTGTCTCGTCACCGGCGCCGCCGGGTTCATCGGCTCGAATCTCGTCGACCGGTTGCTCGCCGAAGGGCACGACGTCGTCGGCGTTGACGACCTGTCGCACGGCAAGCTGAGCAATCTCGAGGACGCGCGCCGAGTCGGCGAGAGTGGCGGCCGCTTTTCGTTTGTGAAGGCCGACATCACCGACGTCGGCTTCGCCGACATCGTCGCGGCGTCCAACCCGGACGTCGTGTTTCACCTGGCCGCCCAAATGGACGTGCGGGTCAGCGTGCGCGAGCCGCTGGAAGACGCCCGGCTCAATGTGCTCGGCACCATCAACGTGCTTGAGGCGTCGCGCGCGGCGGGCGTGCGCAAGGTGCTGTTCACGTCGTCCGGCGGTTCGATTTACGGTGAGCCTGAGCACTTGCCGGTGAGCGAACGAGTGGGCGTCGACCCGCACTCGCCGTACGCGGCGTCGAAGGTGTGCGGCGAGATTTACCTTGGCACGTATCGGCATCTATACGGTTTGCAGTCGACGTCGTTGGCCTTGAGCAATGTGTACGGGCCGCGCCAAGACCCGCACGGCGAGGCGGGCGTCGTGGCCATCTTCTGCTCAGCCCTGCTGGAAGGCAGGCAGGGCAAGATATTCGGCGACGGCACCGCTGTGCGCGACTACGTGTACGTCGACGACGTGGTCGACGCGTTCGTGCGGGCGTCAGGTGACGCTGGCAACGGTAGGCGGTTCAACATCGGCACCGGCGTCGGCACTTCGGTGCGTGAGTTGCACACCGCCATCGCGCGCGCGGCCGGCCTGCCGGACGAGCCGACCTTCGCCGACGCGCGGTTGGGCGAGCTGCAGGCGATCACGCTCGACGTGTCGTCGGCGCGGCATGGCATCGGCTGGGAGCCGTTCACCACGCTCGAGGAAGGTGTCGTGCGCACCTTCGCGTGGGTCCGCGCTCATCACGAGTGACCCGTGTCCGCGCGCCGGGTTCGCCGCGAGCTAGCCGGCCAGCCGGCGGTTCAGCGCGTCGAGCACCGCGCGCGCGACCGCGTCGGCCTCGTCGTTGCGCACCAGCGCCGAACCGGTGAGCACGAGCTCGCCTACCCGCGGCACCGCGACCTGGATGACACATGCCGCCATCCGTCTGGTGCCCATCGGCGTCACGGTCGCGAACTCGATCTCCGCAGGCAGCCCGAGCAACTCGCCGACCGCGTCGAGCGTCGCCCGCGCGACCAAGGTGTGTCGGTGGCTCATCGTGGACGGGCCGATCGAGCGGCCCTCATATGAGTCGTCACCGGTGGAGACGACCACCGACGCGTCGGCCTCAGAGCCCGCGGTGCGGATGCTGATCGAGGCGATCAGTGGGCGGGCCACGCTGTCGGGCGACGCGCCCTCCGCCGACAGCCGCTCGGACGACGCGGCGCGCTCCGTCGGATCAGGCAGCCGGATCACCGCTGGCACGTTGTCGCCGTCGTCGAATTGGACGACGCTCACGATGCGGTGGTCGATGTCGATGCCATGTGCGGCGAGCGCCAACGATTGGACGTCGCGCACCACCTGCTTCGCGCCCTTCGTGCGGTTGGCGACGATGTGAATCTCGGTCGGGACGCTGTCGGGTCCGGTCACCACGCTGACCGCGCGGATGCCAGGCACCTGCCGGAGGGCCTCTTCGAGCTCAGGCAGTAGTCGCAGAGTTGTCATCGCCGGAGGTGTCCTTTCCGTTGGACGACGCGGTCGGGCTCGCGTCGTCAGGTCGTGCGGCATGCCGGGGGACAGCGACTAGTCGAACGCGCAGTCGGGATTCTGCGCCGTCGGCCGGGTCAGCGGCCGGGCCGGCCGCTGCGTCGGCGTCAGCGTCGGCGTCAGCGTCGGCGTCGGCGGCTGAGGCGGCGTCGGCCGCCGACGGCTTCGCGGCGCGCACGACGTCGGTCGCCTCCTGCCACGACGCGGCGGCGAGGTCGACCTGCGCGCGGGACTTGCGCTGCGCGGCGTCGTCGGCGTGCAGCACGCCGGGCAGCAGGTCGGCGAGGTAGCTGCGCGCCCCGCGCACCGACTCGCGCTGCCACCACCGCAACGTGCGCGCGGTCTCGTCGTCGATTCGGCCCTCGGCGATGGCGGCGGTCAACTCAGCGTCAAAGCGGGCGGTGGCGTCATCGTGCCTGGCGGCGAACAAAGCTTCCAGCGCCTGGGCGATCGCGAGCGCGCGGACGGCCGGGTTGTTGCCTGAGCTGGCCGTGCCCACCGCGTCACCACCCGACTACTCTCGATCACCGCGTGTGGAGCGTAGTGCAGCGGCGAGTCACGACGCGAGGCTTTGTCGGCTGGTGTCGACGTGAAAAGTCCGAGATGAATCGGATGAATGGGATGAAGATCCACTGATAGGCACGGCATTCGGTCTAGCGCGTAGTCACAAATGACTGGCCTGGCTGGGGTAGCCCGAAATCCTTGTGGTCAGAGTGTCCAGCGGGGCTTGACTTGCCCTGATCTTGCCCGATTCACTCACTATCGAGTGACGCTCGTGACGCCGGTTTGCGGTGTGGCTGGCGTTGCTTGCACCCCGAGAATCCCCCAATTTCCCGGGTTGCGAGACAACTGCAGAGCGAGACGGAGATCGGCGCAAGGTTCTATTCGTCGTGAACGCAGTACTACTCCAAGCGGAGCGTGGCTCGCACGGGCACTAGCGGACGCCCGTGACATAAAGCCTAGGAGTGGTAGCTATGTCGAAGGCACTGCACATCGTCGAGAAGATTCTCACCGGCGCGACGTTCCACTGGCAGTGAGCCAACCAATCTCCGTCTCGTTCCGCACTTCCCCGACATAGGAGTTGCACGAATGCGCTCACTACCGCGCATGGCGCTGGCCTATGTCGTTGCTGTGAGCGTTATCGGCGCGGCCGCGATTGCCTTCGCGATTGCAAACTCCTCGGCGGCTTGGTCCGAGGTGGCGTTTCTCGCGTGCATCTATTGGGTGGGCGATCGCGGCCGGGTCGGTACAAAACTGCGCACGCTGACCATTTCGGTCACCTTGCCCATCGCGTTGGCCGCCGTGTTGTTGGTCGGAGTCTGGTCGGCCGTCGTGGTGTGCGCCGCCGCGTCGCTGTTCGCCGGGTCGGCCTCTCAGTGGTACAAGCGGGTGTTCAACGTCGCGCAGGTCGCGCTGACCGTGGTGGCCGCAGGCGCGGCGTACCAGTGGTTGCCGGGGCATGGTGGCGACAACTTCGAAGGGGCGCAGTTCCCGACGGTGCTCGGGTCGGTCGCCGGCGCCGCGGTGATGTACTGCGTCGTCAACATCTTGCTCGTCGCCGTCATCGTCTCGCTGACGACCAACATGTCTCTCCCGCGCGTCTGGTGGGGCGGCATGGCGGAGATGGCGTCGTCCAACTTGGGTTACGGGCTGCTCGGACTCGTCATCGCCGTGCTGTGGTCCGGCGGTGTCGGGCCGGTCGCCGCGCTGCTCGTGCTCGCGCCGATCGTCATCGCGCGGTGGGCGTTCCAGCAGTACGGCGAACAACACAAGGCGTACGAGGCGACCGTCGCGTCGCTGATTCGCGCGGTCGAGACGAAGGACTACTACACCCGCGGCCACAGCGAGCGGGTCGCGAAAGCCTCGGTCATGTTGGCGGAGCAGCTCGGCATGCGCGAGGACCGGCTGGAGATGCTGCACTACGCCGGCATGCTGCACGACGTCGGAAAGCTCGGCGTGCCGACGAAGCTGCTGCAAAAGACCGGCCCGCTCAACGACGCGGAGTTCGACGCCATCAAGTTGCACCCCACCCGCGGCGTCGAGATGGTCAACGGCATCGCGTTCCTCGACGAGGCGATGCTCGGCATTCGTCACCACCATGAGCGGGTCGACGGCCTTGGCTATCCGGACGGCCTGGCCGGCGACCAGATCCCGGAGTTCGCCCGCATCATCGCGGTGGCCGACGCGTTCGACTCGATGACCTCAACCCGGTCCTACCGCAGCGCGCGTTCGGTCGCCGCTGCCATCGCCGAGCTCAAACGCTGGGCCGGCACCCAGTTCGACACCCGCATGGTCGACGCGCTGGTCGCGGCTGTCGACGCCCGCGGGTGGGACGCCAACGTCGAGCCCACCGAAGAGGTCATCGACCCGTCCGTCCTGGTGCTTCGCGACCACGACGATCCGGGCGGTGAGGTCGCCGCGTTCGGCCAGCCGCCTTACCAGCGGTCGCCGTACTACGACGGCGTGCAGGCCCAAGTCTCGTGACCACGCACGCGGCCGGCTCGGCGAACCTGCTCGTCCGCCGCACAGTCGTCATCGGCGTGGCGCTCGGCTGCGTCGTCGCGCTCGGATTCACCCTCGCGCATGGTGTCGTCCGCCTGGACGTCGCCGCCGCGTTTGTCGCGTTGATCGCCCTTGGCGAGTTGCTCCAAGTTCGGCTGCCGGGTGACCGGCCGGCCGCCCCCATCGCAGCCTCGGCGGCGCTCGGTTACGCGCTGCTGTTCGCGGTCGGTGGCCAACCGGTGTCGCAGCCGATCGCCCAGGTGGCCGGTGTGGTCGGTGTCGGCGTGGCGGCCGGCGCCGGCATCCAGGTTCTCGCCGGACGGCGCTGGCACGCGTCGGTCGCGGTACGCCGGGTGGTCAGCGCCGTTGTCGCCGGGCTGGTCTTTCGGACGACCGCGCCGCACAGCCTGGCCACGCTTCGGGTGTCGCAATACAAAAACGACCTCCGCTGGGTCGCGCTGCTGATGGTCGCCGTCGTGGCCCTCACCGGCATCGTCGATCTCGCGATCGGGGCGTTCGTGCGCTCGAGCGGACGACGAGTGGCGTTCGGGTGGATGTTGCGTGACGAGATCGGCGCCGGCGCCGGCCTCTGGGCTGCGGTAGGCGCCACCGGCGTCCTGATGGCGCTCGCCACGCCGTCCATGAATCTTTACGCGTTGCCGATTTTCTGCGTGCCGTTGCTGCTGACCCAGTTCGCGTTTCGCCGCTATGCCGCGATTCGCACGACATATCGTCAAACGATACGGTCGTTGTCGCGGGTGGCCGAGGTCGGCGGTTACGTCGAGACCGGGCACGCGCATCGGGTGAGTTCGCTGGCGGTGGCGGTCGGCCGCGAGATGGGCCTGGCGGAAACCGAGATCACCGACCTCGAATACGCCGCGTTGCTGCACGACATCGGCCAGCTCTCGCTGACCGACCCCATTCCCGGCGGCTCGACGCTGGTCGTCGCGCCTGTCGAACGCCGTCGGGTGGCCGAGCTCGGCGCCGACGTCATCAAGACCACCGGCGTGCTCGACCGGGTCGCCGACATCGTGGCTCGGCAAGCCGACCCCTACCGGCGCCACCGCGAGGCGCCCGACGAGTCGCTGCCCATCGAGAGCCGGATCATCAAGGCGGTCAGCGCCTACGACGACCTGGTGGGCGAGAGCCAAGGTCCGGAGTCGACCGCCGACGCGCTGGAGCGGCTGCGCCTCGGCATGGCCTACGAGTACGACCCGGCAGTTGTGGAAACCCTGACCCGGATCGTCGCCTCCTAGCGGGCGTGATCGGTCGGTCTTCGTAGGAACCCCACAACATCGCGCTGGAAAGTTCGTGGCGGGTCACCGGTCGGGTGCGTTCCGGCCGCCCGATAGGTTCGCCATCGTGACCACATCGACACTCGACTTGACCTCAGCTCGTCCCCGCCACGCGGTGCTCGCCGACCGGCTGCCCGCGACGAACGCCAAGGCGCTGCGCTTCGCCGCCGAGGTGGCCGGCGTGGCCGCCTTCACCGCGTTGCTCGCGCAGGTCTCCTTCCACATCCCGGGCACGCCGGTGCCGGTCACCGGTCAGACCTTCGCGGTGCTGCTCGCGGCCGCCGCCGTCGGACCGTTGCGGGGGGTGGTCGGCCAGTCGTTTTACCTGCTGCTCGGGCTGGTGGGGCTGCCGGTGTTCTCCGACGGCGCCCACGGTTGGAACTACTTCGTCGGGTCGACCTTCGGGTTCCTCATCGGCTTCGTCCTGGCCAGCGCGGTGGTCGGCCGACAAGCCCGCCGCGGGCTCGACCGCAAGCCCGACACCGTGGCAGCGTCGTTCTTACTGGGAAGCGCGCTGATCTATCTGCCCGGCGTGTGGTGGCTCAGCCACCATCTCGGCGTGCCGTACAGCAAGGCCATGGAGCTGGGGGTCTACCCCTTCCTCGTAGGCGACGTCGTCAAGGCGGCGGTCGCGGCCTGCCTGCTGCCGGCCGCCTGGCGGTTGCTCGGCGCGCGTCGGTCACGATAAGACCGGCGGCAACGCGGGCGTCGTCGTCCCGTCGTCCGCTCAAGCTTTTTGACCGAAAGGCAAAACCGTGTTCGAGTCCGTCTTGGTGGCCAACCGTGGTGAGATCGCCCGGCGGGTGATTCGCACCGTGCAGCGGATGGGCGTGAAGGCCATCGCGGTGCACTCCGACGTCGACGCCGAACTGCCCTTCGTGCAAGAGGCCGACGACGCGGTGCTGCTTGGCGCGGCCGCGCCGTCCGAGAGTTATCTCGACATCGCGAAAGTCATCGAGGCCGCCCAACAGTCCGGCGCGCAGGCGATTCACCCCGGCTACGGGTTCTTGTCCGAGAACGCCGACTTCGCGCGCGCGGTCGGCGACGCGGGTCTGGTCTGGATCGGTCCGTCGCCGGACGCGATCGTCGCGATGGGCGACAAGGTCGCCGCGCGCAACCTGGTCGGGGAGCACGGCGTGCCGATCGCGCCAGGCACCCGCGAACCGGTGACCGACGTCGAGGCGGCCGTGCTCGCCGCGAAAGAGGTCGGTTACCCGCTGATGGTCAAGGCCGCCGGTGGCGGTGGCGGCATCGGCATGAGCATCGCCCACGACGAGGAGCAACTGCGCACGGCGTTCGCCACCGCGCAAAACAGCGCGCAGCGGTTCTTCGCGAACCCGGCGATCCTGCTCGAGCGGTACGTCGCGTCCGCGCGGCACGTCGAGGTGCAGATCTTGGGGCTCACCGACGGGCGGGTCGTCGCGTTGGGCGAGCGCGACTGCTCGGTGCAGCGGCGGCACCAAAAGGTCGCGGAGGAGACGCCCTGCCCGGTGCTGACACCGGAGTTGCGGGAGCGGATGTGCGCGGCGGCGGCGCGCGCCGGTGAGTCGGTGGGGTATCGGGGCGCCGGCACCGTGGAGTTTCTGCTCGACCCGGCCAGCCTGCTCGACGGATCCGGCGGCCAGTTCTACTTCCTTGAGATGAACGCCCGGCTGCAGGTCGAGCACCCGATCACCGAGCTGGTGACCGGCATCGACCTGGTCGAGCAGCAGCTGCTCGCCGCGGCGGGGGAGCCGCCGTCGTTCGACCCTTCCGCGGTGGCCGCGCGAGGGCACGCGATCGAGTTGCGCGTCTACGCCGAAGACCCGAAGCGCTTCTTCCCGAGCCCCGGGCCGATCAACTCCTGGATCGAGCCGAGCGGCCCCGGCGTGCGGGTCGACGCCGGCTACCGCGAGGGCAACCGGGTGACCCAGTTCTACGACCCGCTGATGGCCAAGCTGTGCGTCCACGGCGCGACCCGCGACGAGGCGCTGGCCAAGGCGCGCGAGGCGGTGGCGGCGTTCCACATCGAGGGGCTGAAGTCCAACCTGCCGTTCTTCGCGGAGTTGCTCGCCGACCCGGAGTTCGTGTCGGGCCGGTACGACACCGGGCTCGTGGAGCGGATGCGCGCTCGCTAGCGCCGGCTCGGTGGTCGCGAAGACTTTTCTGACCCTATGACCTAGAAGTTTTCGTGATCATGAACGCAGCTGGTTTGATGCTGATCACGCAGCGAAGGGAGGCCTGGTGGCCGAGGAAGTCCGTGCCGAATTGGTGGCGAATGTCTGGAAGATCGTCGTGACCGAGGGCCAGCAGGTCGAGGATGGCGACACTCTGGTGATCTTGGAGTCCATGAAGATGGAGATCCCGGTGGTCGCCGAGTCGTCAGGAACGGTGAGCGTCAAGATCGCCGAAGGCGACGTCGTCCAAGAAGGCGACCTCATCGCCGTCATCGAATAGGGCGGCGATTCACGCCGTCGCGCAGTCAAGCCGGGCGGCGCGAAGGCCGAAGAAATTCCTCGTGACCGCTCCTCTCAGCATCGAGCCGTTTCTGCGCGCGTTGGTCGAATCGGGTGGCTCCGACCTGCACTGCAAGGTCGGGTCGCCGCCACGCGTGCGCATCGACGGACGGCTGCGCAAGTTGCAGACCGCCGACCTGAACGCCGCCGACACCGAGCGGATGGTCGCCGAGGTCATGCGCGCCGACCTGATCGACCAGTTCGCCCGCACCAACGAGGCCGACTTCGCGTTCTCGCTGCCGGGTGTCGGGCGGTTCCGCGTCAACGCGTTCCGCTCCCGCGGCTCGGCCGGCCTGGTGTTTCGGCGGGTGAGCGTCGGCGCGATCCCGCTGGAGGAGCTCGGTCTGCCGCCGATCCTGTCATCGCTCGCGCTCGAGCCGCGCGGCCTGGTGCTGGTGACCGGCCCGACCGGTGTCGGCAAGTCGACCACCCTGGCGGGCATGATCGACCACATCAACAACAACCGCGAAGTGCACATCGTGACGGTCGAAGACCCGATCGAGGTGCTGCACTTCGACAAGCTTTCGATGATCAACCAGCGCGAGGTGCGGGTCGACACCGAGGACTTCTCGACCGCCCTGCGCGCCGCGATGCGGCAAGACCCCGACGTCATCCTGGTCGGCGAGATGCGTGACCAGGAGACGGTCAAGGCGGCGCTGGCCGCGGCCGAGACCGGTCACTTCGTCATGTCGACGCTGCACACCACCGACGCCCAAGAGACGGTCAACCGGGTCATCGACTTCTTCCCGCCGCATGAGCAAAAGCAGGTCCGGCTGTCGCTGGCCGGCGCCTTGCGCGGCATCGTCTGCCAGCGGCTGGTGCCGCGCGCGGACGGCGAAGGCCGCTGCGTGGCGATGGAGGTTTGCATCAACACCGGCCGCATCGCCGAGGCCATCAGCGAGCCGGACAAGACCGCGCTGATGAACGACCTGATCGCCGAGGGCGCCTACTACGGCATGCAGACGTTCGACCAGCATCTGGTGGCGTTGATCCGCGACGGCGCGGTGACCCTCGAGGCGGCGATGGCCGCGTCGACCAACCCGCACGACCTCACGGTGGAACTGCGCCGGCTAGGTCTGGTCGCCTAACCCACCCAGCGCCCGCCAGGCCGGCCCGGCCTCCACGGCTTCGCGAGTCAACTGCGCGCCTCAGCACTGAGCCCACGGCCGTGACGGACGCGTTTGGCTCGCGAGGCGGATCGGCGCGGCAGACGTCAGCGGCCTGCGGCCAGCCGGGCCCGGCGCGCTTGCCGATCGAACGCCGCTTGCAGCTTCGCCGCCACCCACTCCGGACGGCGGACGAGGTCGGCCCAACTGAAGCGCACGACTTCGTAACCGGCAGCCCTGAGCCGGTCCTCTCGCCGCTTCTCTTCGTACAGCACTGCCGGATCGCCGGAGGCGTACTTAACCCGGCCGTCGAACTCGGCGATCGTCATGTACTGATCCCATAAGAAGTCGACCCGGCCAACAAAACCGTCGTCGTCGTAGATGTTCACCTGAAGTCGTGGTTCCGGCAGACCGCAACTCGCGAACGCCATTCGAGACATCGACTCACCAGGCGACTCGGAGTCGGCCCGGGCGAACGCCACGACGCGCGCAAGCTGCCGGGCGCCTGGCCAGCCGGCGCATGAGCGTGCCATCGCCCTGAGTTCGGCGGCTGGCAGCCCATTCCGCAATGCCGCGTCAGCGACGACGACCGCCTGGTCAAATCGACTGGAGCGGGCGACGTCGGCCACCGTGCGGGCCAGCGTCAAGCAGCCGATCCCATGGACGACGTCCCGCTCCTCCGGCTCTACGCGGCCGGTGTACACCCGTGCGCCTCCCTGAACGCGCGAGCGAGCCGGGCCGTGCTGGGTCACCGACACCAACTCCGGCACACCGCCGAGCAGCGGCAAGCCGCGCAGGATCGCTCCTGAGAGGTGACTGGCGAAGGTCGGTTGCGTCGTCCGCAGCAGCACCGCACGCAGCCGAGCCACGTGCGTCGACCGCGGTGAGAGGCGGGCGAGTCGGGCCGAGGTCGTCAGTACGCCGTGCTGCAGCCTGACCCAGGAGCCCGACCGGACCGCCGCCTCGATTTCACCCTTGGTGTAGCCAGCGGCGCGCGCCTGGGCAGTGGTGAACAAGCCACCCTGACGCTTTGAGATCCCCGATAGCGCGGGGGCCAGTTGCGTTCGTTGCGACAGACTTTGCATGCGACGCATCGTCACGCTCACGCGTCGCGGTGGGCGCGTTCGCGACGATCTCTGTGATCGCATGATTCGGCGTCTGTGGATGAGGTGCGGCGCGGCTTCGCGCGCGAAAAGGATCCTTCGCCACTGAGCTCACAGACGTGAAGCAGGCCATTGGCTCGTGGAGCGGAAGCCGGTTGCCGTCAGCTCGGGGTTGGGCGCTGCAGGTGCGCGACAAACTTGTAGCGGTCGCCGCGATACACCGACCGGACGTACTCGACCGGCTGGCCGTCCTCGCCGATGCTGTGTCGCGACAGCAGCAACAGCGGCAGCCCGACGTCGGTGCCGAGCAGATGCGCCTCCCGCGGCGGCGCCGGCACCGTCTCGATCGTCTCCTCCGCCGAACTCAGCCGCACGCCGTACTTCTCGTCAAGCACCGCGTACAGCGAATGCGACTTGGCCAGGTGCCGCCGCAACCCCGGAAATCGTTGCGCCGCAAGGTGCGTCGTCTCGATTGCCATCGGCTCGCCGTTGGCCAGCCGCAGCCGTTCGATCCGGACGACGCGGGTGCGCGGCTTGATGGCCAGCTTTTCCGCGAGCGTGTCGTCGGCCACGACGTAGCCGACGTCCAACAGCTTGGACGTCGGTTCAAGGCCCTGCGCGCGCATGTCCTCGGTGTAGCTGGTGAGTCGTAGCGCCTGGGCGACCTTGGGTTTTGCGACGAAGGTGCCCTTGCCCTGAATGCGCTCGAGCCGGCCTTCGACGACGAGTTCCTGCAGCGCCTGGCGCACCGTCGTCCGAGAGGTGCCGAACTCGACGCTCAGCGTGCGCTCCGGCGGCACCGGGCTGCCCGGCGGCAACGTCTGCGTCATCTCGAGCAGGTGGCGCTTGAGCCCGTAGTACTTGGGAACGCGCGGCTCGCCGTAGGCCGCTTCCTCAGCGGCCGTGGACGAAGGGGTAGCCGTCACTTTCTCGCCGTCACTTTCGGGTCGTGGTCCGGGACGAGCGTACGAGACCAGCGCCGCCGAGACCAGGAGGCTCTCGATCTTCAACACTGGTCTAGACCAGCATAAGATACAACGGTCGTCGCCCCGGCGGGTTCACGCGGGAGGTGAGAGCGCGATCTCGCTGCGGCTGCGGGCGGATCGACGCCAGATCACAGTTGCGACACGACATCAATCCGACGGTCGAGAGGCTCTTGACACCCTGAGTGGTCTATGCCAGCCTCGCCATTGGTCTAAACCAATCGGTGCCGAGTCCCGGGCGTGCTCGGCCAACCGTGATCCTGAGGAGGACGCGCGTGAAAGCTCGGATCCTGACCGCGGTGGGGCTGGCCGCGGCACTAGCTGTTGCAGGGTGCAGCAGCAGCAAGTCGAACACCGGAAGCTCGTCGACGCCGACTGGGTCGACGACGCCGGCGACTTCGACGTCCCCGTCAAGTGGCGGCTCGAGCGGCGGCGCAGACACCTCCGCGAGCGGCACCCTGACGGTCTGGCTGATGACGGACGCGCAGCAGGGCTGGCCCAAAGAGGTCCAAGCCGCGAGTGACGCGTTCAACAAGAAGTACCCGAACGTCAAGGTCGATGTGCAGTACCAGACGTGGGGCGACCACCTCACCAAGCTGGACGCCGCGCTCGCCGCGACCCCGCCGGACGTCGTGGAGCTTGGCAACACCGAGACCACGAAGTACATGGCAAACGGCGCGCTCGCCGACCTGACCAACGACAAGTCGAAGTTCGACACCTCCGACTCCTGGCTCAAGGGCCTGTCCGACTCGGTCACGTACCAGGGCAAGGTCTATGGCGTTCCCTACTACGCGGGCGCGCGCGGTGTCATCTACCGCACCGACATGTTCCAGGCCGTCGGAATCACCGCACCGCCGACCACGCTTGACGAACTCAAGGCGGACGGCGACAAGCTGAAGGCCAAGTACGGCAGCAACCCGAACTTCTCGGCGCTGTACTGGCCGGGCAAGAACTGGTACGGCGCGATGTCCTTCGTGTACGGCTACGGCGGCAACATCGCGACCGGTGACGGCGGCAAGTGGACGGCGAACCTCGAGTCGTCGCAGGCGCAGGCCGGTTTGACCGAGCTCAAGAGCCTGGTCGACGACCTGAGCAAGGCGCCGAAGGACGGCGACGAGAGCAAGCAGGACAGCGTCATGGCGCAGGGCAACATCGCCATGATCTACGGCAACGGCTGGGAAGTCGGCTCGGTCACCGCGCCTAAGGACAAGGGCGGCGACCCAGCGCTGACCGACAAGATCGCGGCGTTCCCGCTGCCTGGCCAAGACGCCAGCAAGCCGCTGCCGAGCTTCCTCGGTGGTTCCGACCTGGTGATCCCCGCCTCCAGCTCCCACACCGCGTGGGCCGAGGAGTGGATCAACGACTTCACCGGCAAGGACGGCATGACCGCGCTGGTGAACGACGCCAAGGTCATCCCGAACACCACGTCGCTGCTGAGCCTGCTGGGCGACAGCCCGTTCGCGAAGGCGGCGCAGGAGAGCTGGTTCGTCCCGACCGCGCCTAACTGGGCGGACGTCGAGAGCCAGAACGTGCTTCAGACGATGCTGGCGAACATCATGACCGGCAAGCAGTCGATCGCCGACGCGACGAAGGCCGCCGACCAGCAAATCAACAGCATCCTCAACGGCAGCTGATTAGCTACCGCTGACTAAGCACAGCACAAGAACACCGCACAACCGTTCAGAACAGCCAAGGAGCACGTGATGGCCGCTGCCGAGACCCCGACCCTTGAGTCGTCGTCTCGGCAGCGGCCTGCGGTTCGCCGGCGGCAACCACTCGCGAGCCGGGTCGCCAAACGTGGCGGGCCATACCTGCTGATCCTGCCGTCGCTCGCGGTGATCGGCGTCATCTTGGCCTGGCCGTTGTACAACCTGTTTGTCTTGGCTTTCCAGAAGTTCGGCCTGCCGCAGATCCTGCACATGTCGCATCCCAAGACCGGGAAGGCGCCGGAGTGGGTCGGGTTCGCCAACTTCAGCAAGGCGTTTCACGATCCGCAGTTTTGGAGCACGCTTCAGCGCACGGCCATCTTCACCGCGGTGAACGTCGCCGCGACCCTGATCATCGGCACCGCGATCGCGGTGCTCATGGGCCGGGTGGCGAAGTCGATCCGGCTCACGCTGACCGCGGTGCTCATTTTCGTCTGGGCCACGCCACAGCTCGTCGGCCTGACGATCTGGAACTGGTTGTTCGACCAGGAGTTCGGCGTCGTCAACTATGTCTTGACGAAGCTGCATCTAGGCCACTTCTTGCACCACAGCTGGTACACCCAGCCGTGGCAAGGCTTCATGGTCGTGACGTTCGTCGTCGTGTGGGGCGCCATCCCGTTCATCGCCATCACCATGCACGCGGCGCTGACTCAGGTGCCCGAGGAGCTCGTCGAGGCAGCCCGGGTCGACGGCGCCTCGCCGTTGCAGGTCTTCCGAAACGTCATGCTGCCGATCCTCCGGCCGATCCTGGTCATTTTGACGAGCCTGTCGATCATTTGGGACTTCCAGGTCTTCACCCAGATCTACATCCTGCGCGACAACCGCCCTGAGCCCTGGTACTTCCTGATTTCAATCTTCTCGTTCGTGACCTCGTTCAAGGCGCACGACTACGGCTACGGTTCGGCGCTCTCGATCATCACGCTGTTGATCATGGCGTTTGTCTCCATCTTCTACATCAGGCAACTGATCAGAATCAGCGAGGACCAGTGAGCGCGATATCGGCACGGGGCGAGCGGGCGGTTCGCAAACCGGCCGTCCGCAGCAAGAAAGCCGGCGGCGTCAAGAGCAAGCACGGCAGCCTGATCGCGAACGTCCTCGGCGTGCTCGTCATTTTGGTGATGGTCTTCCCGGTGTACTGGGCGGTCTCCACCTCGTTCAAGCGCGGCCTCGACATGAACAAGGCGACGCCGGAGTGGTTTCCCGTGCCGGGCACGCTGCAGCACTACGTCTCCGCCTGGCATAAGGACTTTTTCCTCAGCAGCTTGAAGAACAGCGCCATCGTCGTGTCGATCGTCGTCGTAGTCTCGATCGCGGTGGCCTTCTTCGCGGCGGTCGCGGTCGCGCGCAGCCGATTCCGTGGCAGGCGGGCGTACATCGCCATCATCATCGGCATCCAGATGATTCCGCAGACGGCGCTCATCATCCCGTTGTTCGTCATGTTGAGCCACGCGCATTTGCAAAACAAACTGCTCGGCCTGTGCTTGACGTATATGGCGGTGATCCTGCCGTTCTGCGTCTGGACGCTTCGCGGCTTCGTGGCAAACATCCCGAAAGACCTCGAAGACGCGGCCATGATTGACGGCTGCACCCGCACCGGCGCATTCATGCGCGTGACGTTTCCGCTGATCGCCCCGGGCCTGATCGCGACGTCCATCTTCGCTTTTATTCAGGCGTGGAATGAGTTCGTCTTCGCCTACATCATCATGCAGAACAACGACAAGTGGACGGCGAGCGTCTGGCTCGCGTCGTTCATCACCCAGCAGCAGATCGACTGGGGCGGCTTGATGGCGGGCGCCACGATGCTCGCGATTCCGATTGTCATCCTGTTCATGAGCGTGCAGCGGTTCGTCGCCACCGGGTTGACCGCCGGGGCGGTGAAGGGCTGACGCCGGGTGGGTCTGTGCTACCTTGGTTGACTACCAAGAGGTCTAGACCTGTTACAGCGAGTAGCCCGACGAGTAGCGGCAGGAGACATTGGTGAGCGCCCCACGGATTCTCGGCGTCGACGCCGGGGGCACCGGCACGCGCGCTGTGCTGGTGAGTGACGGCGCGGTGGTGGCTCGGTTCGACGACGGCCCGCTCAACCTGCTGCTCCACGAAGACGCGTTCGAGCGGCTGGTGTTGCTCATCAAAGAGTCGGGCGCCACGGCGGCCGGACTCGGCCTCGCCGGCTTGCGCGGGGCGGCCGAAGGCCGCGCGCTCCAAGCAAAGCTCAGCGCGGCCACAGGGGCCGACGTCGCGATCGCCGACGACACCGAGGTGGCCCTGCTCGGCGCCTTCGACGGCGGGCCCGGCATCGTCGTGATCGCCGGAACCGGCTCGAACGCCTTTGGCCGCGACGCGCAAGGCCGGGCCGCGCGCGTCGGTGGGCACGGCTTCTTGCTCGGTGACGAAGGCAGCGCTTACTGGATCGCGAACACCGCGTTGCGCGCGGCGCTGCACTCCCACGACGGCACCGGGCCGAAGAGCGTCGCGCTCGAGGACGCCGTCACGGCCGTGTACGGGCTCGACTTCGACGCCATCGTGCGGCTCGTGCACACCAATCCCGCCGACCGGCAGCTCGTCGCGCGCGCCGCCCGGGCGGTGATGGAACTCGACGATTCCGTTATGGGCAAGATCTTGGACGACGCAGCGCAAGCGCTGGTGACCATGGCGCTGGCGTTGCGAGCGAAGCTCGGCGACGACCTGCCGGTCGCGATGCACGGTGGGATATTCCGAAACCCGCGCATTCGCGACGCTTTCGTCGCTGGCACGGGCGCGGTGGCCCCGGCGAAGTCACCGGAGTTCGGCGCGCTGCACTTGCTCACGACGATGAGCGGCGCCGGTCATCGCGATGAAGGGTGGACCTCGACATGAGCGAAGCGACAACGGCAGGAGGCGCCGAGGCCGGCCGGTTGATGGCGGCTGAAATCGCCGAGCAGCCCGCTGTCTTGGCCCGCATCCTCGACGACGGCATAGGCGGCATCCGGGCCACGTCGTCCGAGATTTTGCGCCGGGGTCCGCGATTCGCGCTGCTCGCGGCACGCGGCACCAGTGACCACGCCGCGCTGTACGCGAAGTACTTGTTCGAGATCGTGCTCGGCTGGCCGGCCGGTCTCGCGTCGCCGTCGACGATGACGACGTATGGCGCGCGGCCTGATCTGCGCGACGTGCTGTTCATCGCGGTGAGCCAGTCGGGCGGGTCGCCGGATCTCGTCGGGTCGCTGTCGACCGCGCGCGAGTGCGGGGCTTTGACGTTGGCGGTCACGAACGCGCCAGACTCGCCGTTGGCACAGGCCGCGCAGCTGCACATCGACGTGCTGGCCGGCCCGGAGAAAGCCGTCGCGGCGACGAAGAGCTACACGGCCCAGCTGCTGTCGCTGTACCTGCTGGTCGACGCCCTGCGCGGGGGAGAGGGCGCCGACCGCGGTGTCGTCGACGCGGCGGCGAGCGTCGTCGGCAACGTGGCGCCGGTGCGCGACGCCGCGCACCGGCTGATCGACGTCGAGCGCCTGGTGGTGACCGGCCGCGGGTACGCGTATCCGACCGCGCGCGAGGCGGCGCTGAAGTTGATGGAGACGAGCTACCTGTCGGCGCAGCCGTTCTCGGCGGCCGACCTGCTGCACGGTCCGATGGCGATGCTGCAAGAGGGCAGCGCGGTCATCGCCGTCGACCCGGGCGGCCGCAGCGGGCAGGCGATCGAGCCGGTCATCGAGCGGCTGGTCGAGTTGGAGACCGACCTCACCATCGTCGGCCCCTCTGGCGAGGTCGCGCCCAGCGCGAAGCTTTTGCCGTTGCCAGCGGGAATTCCAGAGGAGCTCTCGCCGATCGTCGAGATCATTCCGCTGCAGATGCTGGCCCGCGAGTTGTCAGTGGCGCGCGGCCACGACCCCGACGCGCCGCGGGGCCTGCGCAAGGTCACCAAGACCTGGTGAGCGCGCGTTAGCGGCCGTTTCGGTCGCGGTGCTTGCAGCCGGGCCAGCAGCACGGACGGCGTTGCCCCTCCTCGAGTTCCTCTTGAGTGCGGCGAATGCGCCGCTCGCGGGTCTTCTCCTGCTTGGCGTCTTCGACCCAGCAGATGAACTCGTTGCGGGCTAGCGGGGTGATGTCGTGCCACGCGTCGAGCGCCGTGGTGTTGGCGACCAGCGCGTCGCGCAGGTCTCGCGGCAGCTCGTGCACGACACCACCTGGCACCTGCTGGCTGCTCATGCACCGACCATAGCCACCACAGCCGCCCGACCGTCGTCGAGTTGACACTTGCGGTCGGTTTCTGGCAGCGCGGACGACCGCAACTGCCCCAGTCGGCGGGCCGACCGGTCGTGGCGCGCCGCGTCAGGGGGCGATGGCGTCGTCGCGCAACGTCGTCCGGTCTTGCGCGCGAAACACCTCGGTGCCGTCGATCCAGGTGCGCCGCGGGTGCAGGTCGTCGGTCCACCACACGATGTCGGCTCGCGCGCCGGCGGCGAGTCGCCCAAGGTCGGGACGTTCCAGCACATCTGCCGGAACGGTCGACGCCGCGGCCAACACCTCAGCCACACTGCGTCCGATGCCAGCGAGGTTTCGCACCGCCTGGTCAAGGAAAATCGCCGCGCCGGCGATCGTGCCGTCGAGGTTGCGCGCCAATGGCTCGTCGGGGGAGACCTGAATCTGCTGGCCACCCAGTTCGTAGACGCCAGGCGGCATACCGGCAGGCGCGACCGCGTCGGTGACCAACGCGACCCGGCCGGGCGCCGCGTTCAAGACGATCGCGCAGGCCTCGGCGGAGACGTGCTGAAAGTCGGCGATCAGCCCGATCGTCATCGCCGACTCGTACAGCGCTTGCCCTGAGACGCCAGGCTCGCGATGGCTGAAACCCCTTTGAGCGTTGAAAATATGCGTCACCATGCGCGCGCCAGCGACCACCGCCTCATGCACCTGCGCGCCGGTCGCGTCGGAATGCCCGACAGAGACGATGATCCCGGCCGCGCTTAACCGGCGGATGGCGTCGAGCGCACCCGGGAGTTCAGGCGCCAGCGTGAGCATGGTGATCTGCTTGCGCACCTCGGGGTCGTCAAGCAGCGCGTCAAGGTTGGCCGACGTCGGCGCGACCATGTACGACGTGTCGTGCACGCCGCGGCGCTCCGGAGAGATGAAGGGCCCCTCGATGTGCACGCCGACGGCATGCGCGCCTCCGGCCGCCTCCAGCCGAGGACGCACCGCGGCGAACCGACGCAACCCGGCCACCATCGCGTCGATGGGGTTGGTGATGAACGTGGGTTGGAACGCGGTGACGCCGAAGCCGGGCAGCGCGCGGCAAACCGTCTCCCACTCGTCGTCGCTCGCCTGCACGAAGTCGACGCCGAAGCAACCGTTGATCTGGACGTCGATGAGCCCTGGCGACAAGATGCCGTCGTCCAACGCGACATGGTCGGGCGACGGGGCGGGGCGGCCGTCAAGGACGTCGAGGATCACGCCGCCTTCGACGACCAGCGCACCCGGGCCGCGGAGGGCGCCGTCGACCAGCAGCCGCGGTGCGGAGATGATGGCCACGCGATTGTCCCCTGACTCTTACCTGCCTGACTCCGTGCCGATTGTGGACTAGACCAATCGCGGTGTCTACCCCGTATGGGTGATTGGTCCAGACCAAATCCAAGACGTTATCGAGGAGCGACCAAGCGGTGTCCGAGCCGGATTCCACGTCCCTCGACGCCCTCCCGACGGAGGGCGCGCGCCCCGAACTCGCCAACCTCGACACGTGGACGACGCCGCGTCTTGTCGAGCTGTTCATCGCCGACCACGACGCGGTCACCCGTGCGCTCGCCGACGTCGCCGCTCGCATCAGCGCCGCCGCCGACCTGGTCGCGACGCAGCTGGCCAAGGGCGGCCGGCTGATCTACGCCGGCGCGGGCACCGGCGGCCGGTTGGCCGCGCTCGACGCGGCCGAGATCGCCCCGAGCTACGGAGTCTCCGGTCGGGTGGTCGCGGCGTTCGCCGGCGGCGTCGACGCCATGCTCGAGGGTCGCGAGTACTACGAGGACGACGCGGCGCAGGGCGCCGACGAGCTGCGCGCGCTCGCTCCGACGGCCGACGACGTCGTGGTCGGGATCAGTGCGAGCGGGCGGACGCCCTACGTGCTGGGGGCGGTGGACGCCGCCCGGTCCGCGGGCGCCCCGACGATCGCCCTCGTGTGCGCCCCCGGCAGCCCGCTCGCGGACCGAGTCGACGTCGCACTGGAGATCGCGACCGGAGCGGAGATCATCAGCGGTTCAACCCGGCTGAAGGGCGGCGACGCGCAGAAGGCGGTGCTCAACATGCTGTCGACCATCGCCATGGTCCGGCTCGGTCGCACGTACGGGAACCTGATGGTCGACGTCGTCGCCGACAACGCCAAGTTGCGCCGCCGTGCGTTGCGCGCCGTCGTCCAAGCCACCGACGCCAGCGACGCCGCGGCCGCAGCCGCCCTCGACGCCGCGGGCGGTGACGCGAAGGCCGCGATCGTGGCGATTTTGACCGGCGCCGCGCCGGATCGGGCGAAGGAATTGCTGGCCCGCGCAAAAGGTCAGATCAGAATCGCGCTGGGTCTTGCCGCCGCCCCGGATTGATGGCACGCTCCGTACTGCACCCGTTAATCCGCTCGCCCGCCCCAGGAGCGCCCCACATGGCCCAGGTCGAATACCGCCACGCCACTCGCATCTACCCCGGCACCACGACGCCTGCCGTCTCCGCGCTTGACCTGGAGATCCAGGACGGCGAGTTCATGGTGCTCGTCGGCCCGTCCGGCTCCGGAAAGTCCACCGCGCTGCGCATGCTCGCCGGCCTCGAGGCCGTTGACGAGGGTCAGATCTTCATCGGCGACCGCGACGTCACCGACGTCCAGCCGAAGGATCGCGACATCGCGATGGTGTTCCAGAACTACGCGCTGTACCCGCACATGACGGTGGCGGAGAACATCGGTTTCCACCTCAAGATCAAGAAGCGTCCGAAGGCGGAGATCAAGCAGCGCGTCCTTGAGGCCGCGAAGCTGCTCGACCTCGAGCCCTATCTCGACCGCAAGCCGGCCCGGCTGTCCGGTGGTCAGCGTCAGCGTGTCGCGATGGGCCGCGCCATCGTGCGGCAACCGCAGGTGTTCTTGATGGACGAGCCGCTGTCGAACCTCGACGCGAAGCTGCGCGTCGCCACCCGCACCCAGATCGCCTCGCTGCAGCGCCGCCTCGGCGTCACCACCGTGTACGTCACGCACGACCAGGTCGAGGCCATGACCATGGGTGACCGGGTCGCGGTGCTCAAAGACGGCATCTTGCAGCAGTGCGACACCCCGCGCGTGTTGTTCGACCACCCGGTCAACGTGTTCGTGGCGGGGTTCATGGGCAGCCCGGCGATGAACCTGATCGAGCTTCCCGTCACCGAAGCCGGCCTCGCGCTATCGGCGGCGCTGATCCCGCTCACCCCGTCGCAGCGCGCTGGCGTCACCGGCGACAAGGTCACCCTCGGTGTGCGTCCCGAGGGCTGGGACATCGTGTCGCCGGCCGAGGGCTTGGTCGCGACCGTCGAGGTGGTCGAGGAACTCGGTTCCGACTCTTACGCCTACGTCACGCCGAAGATGGAGGGCTTTGACGACGGCCGCACCCTCGTGGTGCGGGCCGAGAGCGGCACCCACCCGCCGCAGAAGGGCGAGCAGATCGGCCTGCGGCCCAAGACCACCTCGGTGCACCTGTTCGACACGACGTCTGGCTTGCGGCTGCCCGACTAGTCGGGCAGTCTCGCGCTCGTGGCGGAACTTGCTGACCTCGTTCGTCAGCACACGAACCTCAGCGAGCGTGAGCTTGACTGGCTCCACCTGCTTGTCGGCGAATGGCAACTCCTCGCGGATTTGTCGTTCGCCGACTTGCTGTTGTGGGTCCGTGCCGTGCGCCCCGCGCCTGAGGGGTTCGTGGCGGTCGCCCAGATCCGGCCGGTGACGTCGCAAACCGCTTATGTCCAAGACAAGGTCGGCCAGCTGATCGCCGACGGCAAGCGACTGCTGGTCAACCGGGCCTGGCACGAAGGCCGGATCGTTCGCGAGGGCGATCCCGAGTGGGGCGAGGGCATTCCGGTCAGGGAGGAGACCATCCCGGTTCGCTTCGACGGCCGGGTCATCGCCGTCGTGGCGCGACACACCAACCTCGCGACGGCGCGCACCCCAAGCCGCCTTGAGTTGACCTACCTGGCCAGCGCGGCCGACTTGGCGACGATGGTCGCCGAGGGCCGATTCCCGTTCCCCGGTGGGGCGGTCGACTCCGACGCGTCGCCGCGGGCGGGCGACGGCCTGTTGCGGCTCGACGCCGACGGCCGGGTCGCCTACGCCAGCCCCAACGCGGTCTCGGCGTATCGCAGGCTCGGCCTGGCGGGTGACGTCGTCGGCGTTCACCTCGGGGAGACCACCGCGCGCCTCGCGCCACCCGAGGGGCTCGTCGACGAGCCGATTTCCTGGTTGGTCAGTGGGCTTTCCGGCCGCGAGGCGGAGGTCGAGGTCGAGGCCCGTGGCGTCGTCGTCCGGCTGCGCAGCATCCCGCTGCTACCCGGCGGCGTCCGGGTCGGCACGCTGGTGCTGCTGCGCGATGTCACCGAGCTGCGGCGGCGCGAGCGCGCCCTGCTCAGCAAAGACGCGACGATCCGCGAAATTCACCACCGGGTGAAGAACAATCTGCAGACCGTGGCGGCGCTGTTGCGTTTGCAGGCCCGCCGGCTCGACGTGCCAGAAGGACGCGCGGCGTTGGAGGAGGCGGTGCGCCGAGTGCGGGCGATCGCCGTCGTGCACGACACGCTCGCGCAGACCGCTGACGGCCCGGTCGACTTCGACGAGATCGCCGACCGACTCATCGCGATGGTCGCTGACCTGGTGGGCGCCGAGGTTGCGCAGGAGGCGGTGGTGCCCGAGCGGGTCGGGTCGTTTGGCCAGTTGCCGTCGGCGATCGCGACGCCGCTGTCGCTCGTGCTCACCGAGTTGCTGCAAAACGCCCTCGAGCACGGCTTGCGCGGACGCGACGGCCGGGTCGAGGTCGCGGTGCGTCGCACCGACCACGAGATCGAGATCGAAGTCGCGGACGACGGCGCCGGGCTGCCGGCCGGGTTCTCATTGGCCGACTCGCCGCGGCTTGGCCTGCAGATCGTGCGGACGTTGGTGGAAGGCGACCTGCGCGGTCGCATCGAGCTGCGCGCCCGCCCGGACGTCGGGACCTCCGCCGTGCTGCGGATCCCCGTGCCGGGGGCGGATTAGACGGTCTGCGGCCGCAACCGAGCGCCGCGCCGCTTGAGCGCGCGCCGCTCGTCTTCGGAAAGCCCGCCCCACACGCCGGAATCCTGGCCAGTCTCAAGCGCCCACTGAATGCACGCGTCAGCCACCTCACAGCGGCGGCAGACGGCCTTGGCTTGCTCGATCTGAAGAAGGGCTGGACCGGTGTTGCCGATCGGGAAGAACAGCTCCGGATCTTCGTCTCGGCAAGCAGCGCGGTGGCGCCAGTCCATCGTGGTCCATCTCCTCGTGCGGTCGGCGGGGAGGCTTCCCCGCACCTGCCCTGCTGTACGGTCCGTGCTCAGCGAGCCGCCACTTGGCGACCCGCATATCGTTCGAGCCATCGGGGACACAACGTGCCCCCATCCGGCTGATTCACTCATCTCTAGCGGCACTATCTTGTGAACGGATTCACGAGCCGCGCCGGGCTTGGTCTCCCGCGACCCGAGGTCGCGGACATTTCAAGCTGGTCAGCGGAACGTGACGTGCCCACAAAAATCGCGAGCCGTGACCATGACTTCTGGGGCGATCATGACACGTCTCGCAGTGCCGCGCCTCGACTTAATCAGCCTGCCGCGCGTCTCGCAAGAGTAGGCGGCCGAGAATTTGCTGATATGTCGCTGTGGGATCGCACACACGCGCGCTGTCGCGCATGGTTTCGCACGTTTTTATAACGAATAGGTGGTTTGCCAGCGCGGCGGAGGCGGGTCAGCAGACGACGGCGAGCGCGTCCGGCGCGCTGACGATCGACGCGGCCAAGCAATCGCCCAGGTACTCGCCGTCAACCTGCACGGCGATCGGCCGACGGGCGCGAAACTTCAGCCACGCCTCGTCATGGTGCGAGACCACCGCCCGGCCGCGCGGCGTCTTGCCGGTCAGCAGCCGGCGCAAGATCCGGGCCGACGACAGCGCGTGCAGGTTGCGCAACGCGAAGACGTCGAGGGCGGTGTCGAACGACGCCTCAGGGGTCGGCTCGAGCGGACGGTCGCCGAAGTACGTCCACGGCGTGGTGTTCGTGATCACCGCCCAGAACAACGCGGTCTCGGACGACGTGAGGGCGGCCGACGCGCCCTCGTCGTCCGGTCGTTCGAGCGTGAGAGCCGGGCGCGACCGGTCGGTGCGGAAGAACTGCGCGAGCGCGGTGCGAAAGAACAGCCGTGGGGTGGCACGGGTGCCGTCGGCCCGGTGGTGCTCGACGGCGCGCACGACTTCGGCGTCGAGGCCGAGGCCGACGCAGAACGTGAACCAGCGGCGCAGCGAGCGCAGCTCGGCGGGACCGCCGGCCCGCGGCTCGTTCGGCGTCGGCTCGTGCGGCGTCGGGTCGCCGCCGATGATGTCGGTGTCGAGCAGGCCGAGGCTGATGCGCCGCTCGCGGCCGGCGCGCAGCCGTTCGATGACGGTGCCGGTCGCCTCGATTGGCTCGACCGGCAGGCCAAGAGCGCGCGCGAAGACGTTCGCGTTGCCGCCCGGGACGACGGCGAACCGAGGGACGTCGGTGTCGTCGCCGCCGCGCAGCAAGCCGTTGACCACCTCGTTGACCGTGCCGTCGCCGCCGACCGCGATGACCAGGTCGAAGCCGTCGGCGCGCGCCTGCGCGGCGAGGTCGGCCGCGTGCCCTCGCGCGGCGGTCTCGGCGACGTCGATCTTCAACTCACTGCCGAGCGCGCGGACGATGACGTCGCGGGTGCGCGGGCTCATGGAGGTGGCGTTGGGGTTGGTGACCGCCAACGCTCGCATCTACGCAGGGTACGCCGGGGAGATCACGCCGGTGCGCGGTGGCCGCCGATTACGCTGGGCGCGTGTCAGACCAGTCGGCGTCTCAATCCTCCCGGTGGCCGCTTGTCACGGCGTCGGTCGTCGTCGCCATCGAGGCCGCCGCGCTCGCGGTGTCCGCCGTCGTCACGGCGGCGTTGATTGGGGCCGGCCATCAGCACGACAGCCTCGACGCTTGGCTGGTGGTCGCGCTCGCCGGCGTCAGCGCGCTTGGCCTGTGGTGGGCCTGGCGTGGGCTCGTCCGGCGGCGCCGGTGGGCGCGGTCACCGGCCGTGTTGGTGCAGCTGATCGCGCTGCCGGTCGCCTACAACGCGTTCGGAGACGGCGCGTGGTGGTTCGGCGTGCCCCTGTTGGCCTGCGCGGTGGCCGGCCTGGTCGGATTGTTCGCGCCGTCGACCACGCAGGCGTTGCTCGAGGCAGACGTTCCGCCGGTCCCTCCGCCGCAACCGGCGAAGCGGAAGCCCGCTGCCGCACAGCGGCAGCGTCACTCGTCGACGAGCAAGCCTTCGCGCAGCTGAGCGAGCGTGCGGGCGAGCAGCCGCGACACGTGCATCTGTGAAATGCCGAGCTCGGCGGCGATCTGCGACTGCGTCATGTTGCCGAAGAAGCGGAGCAGGAGAATCCGCTTTTCCCGCGGCGGCAGGCGATCGAGCAACGGCTTCAACGATTCGCGATACTCCACGCCCTCGAGTGACTCGTCGACGACGCCCAGCGTGTCGGCGACGGCGAGCGCGTCGGAGTCGCCGCTTTCTGGGGTGTCGAGAGAGACGGTGGAGTAGGCGTTCGCCGACTCCAGTCCTTCGAGCACGTCTTCCTCGCTCATGCCGAGGAAGCCGGCGAGCTCGCTGACCGTGGGAGACCGGCCGTTGCGCTGGGCGAGTTCGCTGGTGGCCTTGGCGAGCGCGAGCTTCAACTCCTGCAACCGGCGCGGCACCCGAATCGCCCAGCCCTTGTCGCGGAAGTGCCGCTTGATCTCGCCGACGATGGTCGGAGTGGCGTAGGTGGAGAACTCCACGCCGCGCTCGAGGTCGAACCGGTCGACCGACTTGATCAAGCCGATCGTGGCGACCTGCACGAGGTCGTCGTGCAACTCGCCGCGGTTGCGAAACCGCCGGGCGAGGTACTCGACCAACGGCAGGTGCGTCTCGACGAGGGCGTCGCGAATCGCCTGCCGCTCCGGGGAGCCTTCGGGTAGCGCGGCCATCTCCGCGAACAGCTGGCGGGCGCGCGCGCGGTCGCTGACCGCTTCCTCGGGTCGCGGAGCGGCCGCCTCTGCGTCGGTCACTTCGATCGAGTCGGGCTGCGCGTCTGCGGCCTGCGGTTGTGCGGTCTTGTCGCGCAATTCCTCGTCGGCGTGTGCCTGCGGTTGGCCGCTCACGCGGTTTCTCCGTGCTCGCGATGCTTGACCAATGAGATCGCCTGCCGCCCGTCGGGTTCGGTCCAGCTGTCGACCTGGCCGGCCAGCGCCGACAACACTGTCCAGGCGAACGAGTCGCGCGCCGGACCGTGCCCGGTGCTCGACGGCGCCGAGACGGTGATGTTGATCGAGGCGTCGTTCATCTCAAAGACGGCGGACAGCTCGGCGTCGGGGGCGACACCGGCGAGCAGCAGGCAGCACGCCTCGTCGACCGCGATCCGCAGGTCTTCGATCTCGTCGAGGGTGAAGTCGAGCCGGGCGGCGAGGCTTGCGGTCGTGGTGCGCAGCACCGCGAGGTAGGCCGCGGCCGCGGGGAGCCGCACGGTCACCACATCGCGCTGCGCGTCTGAGGCGAGCACCGCTGAGGCGGCCTGTTCCGGCGTCGCGGGCCGGGCTTGCGAGGGGATGCCCTCCGTGGTCGACAAGCTCGCCACTCCTCAAACTGGGGTCGGCCGTCGGGATGCCGGCGCGTCAGATGGTCGGAGCCGGCCGATTGGCCGACTCTGCGTCACGTTACCCCCGGTTTTCACTAACTACACGCGCACCGACAGCCGCGAGTTCCGCGCCGGCCAGTCGCCACACCGTCCACTCGTCCATCGGGATGGCGCCGATCGCGCGGTAGAAGCCGTGGGCGTCGACGTTCCAGTCGAGCACTGCCCACTCCACCCGCCCGTAACCGCGCTCGGTCGCGATCCGGGCCAGCTCGAACAGCAATTCCTTGCCGTAGCCGTTCCGCCGGAATTGAGGCCGCACGTAGAGATCTTCGAGGTAGACGCCGTGCTTGCCGACCCACGTCGAGAAGTTCAAGAACCACAGCGCGAAGCCGGCGATCACCGAGCCCTCGGCCGTCTCGTGCTCGGCGATCAGGCCGAACAACGCGGGGTTCTCGCAAAACAGCGCGGCGTGCACGTCGGACGACGTGGCCTGGACGGCGTCGGGCTCACGTTCGTAGGCGGCGAGCTCCTTGATGAGCTCGACGATGGTGTCGACGTCTTCGGGGCGGGCGGGTCGAATCATGCCCGCAGGTTACGGGCTGGACGGGAAAGCTCGTGGGGGCGGGCCGTGCCCGCCCCCACGCGTCGTCCGGGTTATGCCTTCTTCGTCTCCCAGAAGATCTTGTCGATCTCGGCGATCTTGTCGAGCAGTTGCTGAGCCACCGCGGGGTCCATCTGCCCCTTGACGCCGGCGGCGCCGGCGAGCTTCGTGGCGTCCCAGAAAAGCTGGTGCAGCTGCGGGTACTTCTCGAGGTGGTTGGGCTTGAAGTAGTCGGTCCACAGCACCCACAGGTGGTGCTTCACCAGGTCGGCGCGCTGCTCCTTAATCAGCAGCGCGCGGGTTCGGAACGCCGGGTCTTCGTTGCCCTGGTACTTCTCGATGATGGCCTTGACCGACTCCGCCTCGATGCGAGCCTGCGCGGGGTCGTACACGCCGCACGGCAGGTCGCAGTGCGCGTGCACCACCGTCTTTGGTGTAAGGATTCGGGCGAGCAGATGCAAGCGGGGCATGAGCGCTCCTTCCGCGTTCTGACTTCGTGATCTGTCTCGGACACTACCCCCGTCATCCGCCCCGACTCCGGGCGGGAGGTGATCATGCTCGGCCTGCGCGCCTTCGTCGTCGACGGCGACTCCATGCTGCCGGCGCTTCGGCCCGGCGACTGCCTGCTCGCGCGGGCTGGCGCCAAGGTGCGGGTCGGCGACGTGGTGGTGGCGCGCCATCCGCGACATCACGGACCTGAGCTGTTGTTGGTGAAGCGGGCGGCCCGCCGCGTCGACGGCGGATGGTGGCTGCTGTCTGACAACGCGGACGTCGGACTTGACGACAGCCGCGCGTTCGGCGCCGTCCCAGACGCCGACGTGGTCGGTCGAGTGTGGTTTCGCTACTACCCGTGGCGTCGGCGGCGCTAGCCGCTCGACCCGGTCGCCCGGGCGGTCTTCGACGACCAGGTGCAACCGGCCGCCGAGAAGTGCGAACGCGGCTATCAGCGTGGTGGGGTGACAAGGCGGCGGCTGAAACCTGAGGCGGACCTGTTCTGATCGTTCGCGATACGACACTGTTGCGAAGGGACCGCCCAGCTCGTCGGGTGTCAATCGCGCCTAGTCGCGCGGCGTCCAAAGCGTGGTCCGCTTTCGCTCGACGCCCTCGATCTGCAACGAGGTGGGGACGTCGTAGATCGCGACCTCGTCGAGTCGCTCGCGCGGCAGGTAGGTGCGGCCGGGATCGGCCAGGAGCACCTTGACGCCGTTGCGCTTGGCCCGACGCAGACACGCCTCGAGCCGTTCGGCGAGGCCACGTTCGTAGCAGACGTCGCCGGCCACCACGAGGTCGAACTGAGCGGGCGTGATGGTCTCGTCGAGCACGTCGCGCTGCAGGATCTCGACGCTGGTGTGGTTAGCGCGGGCGTTGAGCGCTTGGGCGGCCGCCGCGAATGGGTCGACGTCGTTCGCCACCGCGGACGTCGCGCCGGCCTTCATGGCCGCGATCGCGACCAGGCCTGACCCGGCGGCGAGGTCGAGCACCCGACGCCGCCGGACCAGCTCGGGGTGGTCAAGCAGGTGGCGCGCGAGCGCCTGCCCGCCGGCCCACGGGAACGACCAATACGGAACCGGGGTTTCCGTCTCGTCGACGTCCGAGTTCTTGCCGAGGCGGGTGATTTCCCAGACGTCATAGGCGTTTTCCGCCGCATACAGGACGACTTCCGGCACGAGGGGGACCGGGAGCAGTTGGGTGCTCGCGACAACCGCGATGTAGTGCTCGACGTCCGGCACAGGTCGGTTAGCCGCGCGAGCGCAACGACGCGCGGTAGGCGAGGCACTCGGCGTACGTGGGCAAAATGCCGTCGGCGGCGGCCTGGCGCAGCGTCGGGGCCGTGCGGTCCTTGTCAGACAGCAGGGGCTCGATGTCGCTCGGCCACGGGATGCCAAGGCCCTCGTCGAGCGGGTTGACGCCGTGCTCGCGATCTGGGGCGTATCCGGTGGAGCACAGGTAGGTGACCACCGCGTCGTCCGTCAACGCCATGAAGGCGTGGCCGAGGCCCTCGGACAGGTACACCGCGCGGCGGTCGACGTGGTCCAGCCGAACGGTGTCGACGGCGCCGAAGGTCGGCGACCCTGCGCGGATGTCGACGATGACGTCAAGCACCGCGCCGCTGGGGCAGTAGACGTACTTTGCCTGCGACGGCGGGACGTCGGCGAAGTGCACGCCGCGAACCGTGCCCCGCTTCGAGATGGATTGGTTCGACTGCGCGATCTGAAAGTCGTGGCCGATGGTGCGCGCGACGACGTCCGCCCGGAACCACTCAAGGAACACGCCGCGATCGTCGGGGAACTGGCGCGGGGTGAACTCCCAGGCGTCGGGGACGGCGAGTTCGCGAACCTCCATGGTCCGTGAGCCTAGTGGTCGGCGTCAGAGAACCTGCGACAGGAACGTCTGAGTGCGCTTGTGTTGCGGGTTCGAGATGACTTCGGACGGCGGCCCGGACTCGACCACCACACCGCCGTCCATAAAGACGACCGTGTCGGCGACCTCGCGGGCGAAGCCGATCTCGTGGGTGACCACGATCATCGTCATGCCCGAGCGGGCGAGGTCGCGCATGACGGCGAGGACGTCGCCGACGAGCTCGGGGTCGAGCGCGGAGGTCGGCTCGTCGAACAGCATCAACTTGGGGCGCATCGCCAGCGCCCGGGCGATGGCCACCCGTTGCTGCTGACCGCCCGAGAGTTGGCGTGGATAGGAACTGGCCCGGTCGGCGAGGCCCACTTTGGCGAGGAGGTCCATCGCGCGGGCACGCACTTCGTCCTTCGGCTCGCCCTTGACGCGGGTCGGCGCCTCCATGATGTTGCCCAGCGCGGTCATGTGCGGGAACAGGTTGAAGTGCTGGAAAACCATGCCGATCTCGGTGCGCTTGCGGGCGACCTCTTTTTCAGGCAGCTCGTGCAGCTTGTCGCCGACCTGGCGGTAACCGACCAGCTCGCCGTCGACGTACAGCCGACCGGCGTTGATTTTCTCGAGGTGGTTGATGCAGCGCAGGAAGGTGCTCTTGCCGGAACCACTTGGACCAAGCAGGCAAAACACTTGACCGGGCGCGACCTGGAAGTCGATGCCTTTGAGGACTTCGTTGGCGCCAAACGACTTGTGCACGCGTTGGGCGTCGACCATCAAGGCACTCACGCGTCACCGCCCTGTGGCCGACCGGCGCTGCGTGCGAAAATCGCCCTTGCCTGCTGCAGCGGAGTCGGAGGTAGCGTCCGCCGCGATCCGCGCGCGTAGTAGCGCTCCAAGTAGAACTGGCCGAACGTCAGCACCGACGTCATGATCAGATACCAGAAGCTGGCGACGATGAGCAGCGGGATGATCCGGTAGTTGTTGTTGTAGATCGCCTGCGCGGAACGGAACAGTTCGAAGACGTTGATCGCTGCTAGCAACGACGTCGTCTTCAACATGCTGATGGTCTCGTTGCCGGTCGGCGGAATGATGACGCGCATAGCTTGTGGCAACACGATTCGGCGCATGACCTGTAGCCGTGTCATGCCGAGCGCCTGCGCGGCTTCGGATTGCCCTTCGTCGACTGAGAGAATGCCCGCACGCACAATCTCGGACATGTAGGCGCCCTCGTTCAGGCCAAGCGCCAAGAGCGCCGCAACGGTGGCCGTCACGAGTGTCTTTGACTCCTCGGACCAGAAATGCGGCCCGAAAGGCACGCCGAGCGAGAACGATTTCACCAACAGCGGGATGTTGAACCAGAAGATGATTTGCACGTACACCGGCGTGCCGCGGAAGAACCAGATATAGAGCCAGGAAACACTTGACACGATCCGGTTTGGGGACAGTCGCATGACCGCGAACAAGACGCCGAGAACCACGCCGATAGCCATCGACGCAGCGGTCAGCCAAAGGGTGCGCACCACGCCGCGCAAGATGATCGGGTCGAAGAAGTAGCGCTTGACGTAGTGCCACTGCAGGTTCGGATTGGTCACCAGCATGTGGACGAGCATCGCGACGAGGAGCGCGAGGATCGCCGCGGTGACCCACCGTCCTGGGTGGCGGACGGGGACGGCCCGGATGGTTTCGGGCCGTCCCCGTGTTGTCCCGACGTTCGACGTCATCAGTTAGCTGGTTGCGCCGTTGATGGCGGGCGCCGTGATCGCGCCGTCTGCCACGCCCCACTTGTCGAGGATCTGCTTGTAGGTGCCGTCGGCGATGAGCTGCGTCAGCGCCTGCTGAATCGCCTGCGCGAACTGGCCGGTGTTCTTCGGCACCGCGATGCCGTACGGGGCGTCCTCGTAGGACTTGCCGGCGATCTCGAACGCGCCGTTCGACTGCTTCACCGCGTACTCGGCGACCGGGGAGTCAGCCGACACAACTTCCGCGCGGCCGCTCTGCAGCGCCAGGTTCGCGCCGTTCTGGTCGTCGGTCGACAACGCGGTGACGGCCTTCTTGCCTGCGTCGGTGCACTTCTTCGACAGTGCCGGGACCTCCGACTCCTCGGTGGTGCCCTTCTCAACCGCCACCGTGAGACCGCACAACGTGAGGTCAGGGCCGGTGACGCCCTTGGGGTTGCCCTTCGCCACGATGAGCGACTCGCCAGCGCTGAAGTAGGTGACGAAGTCGACCGTCTTCTCTCGCTCCTTGTTGTCGGTGAACGACGACATGCCGAGGTCGTACTTGCCGCCCGCCAGGCCGGGGATGATGTTGTCGAACGTGACGTTTTGGAAGTTGGCCTTCACGCCGAGCTTCTGTGCGATGGCGTTGCCGAGGTCGACGTCCATGCCGATGATCGTCTTGCCGTCGGTGTCGAAGAACTCGTTCGGCGCGTACGAGGCGTCGGTCGCGATGTTGATGGTGCCGGCCGACTTGATCGACGCCGGGAGCATGGCGCTTAGGTCTCCACCGGCGCTGGCGCTCGACGGCGCGGCGCCGCTGGCCGACGGCGCGCTAGAGGACGTGTTCGCCGCCGTGGGGCTGGTGCTGGATCCGGACGAGGTGTTCTTCTTGCTCGAACAGCCGCTCACCAGCAGCGCGGCGGCGATGGAAACGACGCCGGCCAACTGCACGGGACGGCGAAGGCGGTGCGAAGTCACGAGGGACCTCCAGATCGGGCCGGGCGAGCCCGGCAGGTTCGGCGCGGGGGTCGCCCGGCCGGGACAGATATCAATCGATGCACCGCATCTTGCCAGTTAAGCGCGTGCCCGCCGCCAGGGATGGTTGGTAAAGATCCGGATACGATGGCGCACGTGCTGGCGGTTCGAGCAGTTTCTTTCGACGCGACCGATCCGCTGCGCGGCCTTCAGGTCGCCGACGACGTTGAGACGACCGCGCCACCAAGCGGATGGCGGCGGGTGTGCGTGAAGGCCGCCGGCCTCAACCGGCACGACATCTTCAGTCTCCAAGGCGTCGGGTTGCGCGCCGACGAGCTGCCGCGGGTGCTCGGCTGCGACGGCGCCGGCGTCGACGACGACGGCAACGAGGTCGTCGTCCACGGCGTCATCGGCGACCCGATTGTCGGCCGCGGCGACCCGGTCAACGACCCCAAGCGCAGTTTGTTGTCTGAGCGGTATGACGGCACATTTGCCGAATACGTGGTGGTTCCGGCGGCCAACGTCGTCCCAAAGCCAGCTGAATTGACGTTCGAGGAGGCGGCCTGCCTGCCCACCGCGTGGCTGACCGCCTACCGGATGCTGTTCGCCAACTCGGGCACCCGGCCGGGAGACACCGTGCTCGTGCAGGGCGCGGGAGGGGGCGTCTCGACGGCGGCGATCGGGCTCGCGCGGGCCGCGGGGCTGCGGGTTTGGGTGACCAGCCGGACGCCGGAAAAGCGCGACCGCGCTGTGCAGCTCGGCGCGCATGCCGCTTTCGAGCCGGGCGCGCGGCTGCCGGAACGGGTCGACGCGGTGCTGGAGAGTGTCGGGCAGGCGACCTGGGCCCATTCTGTTCGGTCGGTGCGACCCGGCGGCGTGATCGTGGTGTGCGGGGCCACGACGGGCGACGCGCCGCCGGCGGAGTTGACCCGGGTCTTCTATCAGCAGCTCCGGGTCATCGGGTCGACGATGGGGTCGCGCCAAGAACTGCTGGAACTGCTGAGTTTTTGCGCGCTGACCGGCGTGCGCCCGGTGATCGACCGGGTGCTGCCGCTGCGCGAGGCGGCCGACGGATTCGCGGCGATGTGGCAAGGCGAGCTGTTCGGCAAGGTCGTCTTCACGGTGTAGCCGCCGGGCGGCCACCGACGCCAGCGGAAGAGCGTGAAGACTTTTCGACGCTACAGCGCTGAGAGTTTCCGCGTTGCCGGAAAAAGTCGTGGCTAGTCGTCGTCCTCGTCGTCAAGTCGTGCGAGCCAGGTGGCCAGCCGTTCGACCGGGATCTCGAACTCCGGGTTGAGGTCGACGAAAGTGCGCAGCTGCTCTGAGACCCACGACAAGGTGACCGTCTCGTGGCCGCGCCGGGCATCGAGTTCCTCGATGCCCCGATCAGTGAAGTACATCGGCTTTACTCCGGGAACACCGCGTCGAGCAGCTTGTGCTGCTCGCGCTCGCTGCGGTCGTGCGAACCCGTGGCCGGCGACGAGCTCTCCGGTCGAGACACCCGCATGACCTGCCGCCCGAGGTCGGATGGCAGGTGCATCGCGATGTGTGTCCAGGCGCCCATGTTCGCTGGTTCTTCCTGCACCCAAAGGATTTCTTGGGTGTTGGGGTACTCCCCGATAGCCGCCGCGATGTCGGACGACGGGAGCGGGTAGAGCTGCTCGACGCGCACGATCGCGGTGTCGGTGCGCGCTCGCTTCTCCCGCGCGGCGACCAATTCCCAGGTGACCTTGCCCGCGCACAGCACGACCCGGCGCACGCCGTCTGCCCGCTGCGGATGCGGGTCGCCGAGGACGGGCTGCCACCGCCCCTCGGTGAAGGCGGACGACGGAGACGCGGCGGCCTTCGACCGCAGCATCGACTTCGGCGTGAACACGATGAGCGGCCGATGGTGCGGGCTCAGCGTGTGCCAGCGCAGCAGGTGGAAGTAGCTGGCGGAGCATGACGGCATGGCGACCGTCATATTGTTCTCGGCGCACAGTTGGAGGTACCGCTCGACGCGCGCCGAGGAGTGGTCGGGGCCCTGGCCCTCGTAACCATGCGGCAGCAGCATGACGACGCCGGAGCGTTGGCCCCACTTTTGCTCACCCGACGAGATGAATTCGTCGAGGATCGTCTGCGCGCCGTTGGCGAAATCGCCGAACTGCGCCTCCCATGCGACCAACGTCTCAGGCCGCACCACGGAGTAGCCGTACTCGAAGCCGACGACGGCGTACTCCGAGAGCAGCGAGTCGTACACATGGAACGGCGCCTGACCGGGCTCGAGGTTCGCCAGCGGGGTGTATTCCTCGCCGGTCACCCGGTCGACGAGCACCGCGTGTCGTTGGGTGAAAGTGCCACGCCTGCTGTCTTGTCCTGACAGCCGCACCGGACGGCCGTCGAGCATCAGCGAGCCAAACGCGATCAACTCGCCCATCGGCCAGTCGATCGCGTCGTCGTCGATCATCGCCGCCCGTCGTTGCAACTGCGGGAAGAGCCGCGCGTGCGGCACGAAGTGAGGCGGCAGATTCACCTGTGATTGCGCGATTTTCTTCAAGACGTCGACGCTGATGGCGGTCTCGACGTCCGGCGGCGAGCCCGGCTCATTCGCTTTGACCTGGGGCTCATGCGGCGCGCTCGTCGAATCGCGGGTCTCCGCGAACGCTTGTTCCAGCACGCCGCGGTACTCGCGCAGCGCCTCCTCGGCCTCCTCGACGGTGATGTCGCCGCGGCCGATCAGCGCCTCGGTGTAGAGCTTGCGCACCGACCGCTTCGACTCGATCAGGTTGTACATCAGCGGTTGGGTCATTGACGGGTCGTCGGCCTCGTTGTGGCCACGCCGCCGGTAGCAGACCATGTCGATGACGACGTCCTTCTTGAACGCCTGCCGGAACTCAAGCGCGAGCCGGGCGACGCGCACCGCCGCCTCGGGGTCGTCGCCGTTGACGTGGAAAATCGGCGCCTGGATCATCCGCGCGACGTCGGTGGCGTAGACGCTCGACCGCGCCGACAGCGGGGACGTCGTGAAACCGACCTGGTTGTTGACCACGATGTGCACCGTGCCGCCGGTGCGGTAGCCGCGAAGCTGCGACAGGTTAAGGGTTTCCGCCACGACGCCCTGCCCCGCGAACGCCGCGTCACCGTGAATTGCGACGGCGAGGACCGGGTAGGCGGCGCCCATGTTGAGGACGTCCTGCTTCGCCCGCACGACCCCCTCGAGCACCGGGTCGACCGCCTCGAGGTGGCTCGGGTTCGACGCCAGCGACACCTTGATCTCGGTGCTGCCGTCTGGCGACTTGTAAACGCCGTCGGCGCCGAGGTGGTACTTCACGTCGCCAGAGCCGTGCGCCGACTTCGGATCGATGTTGCCGTCGAACTCGCGGAAAATCTGGCCGTAGCTCTTTCCGACGATGTTGGCGAGGACGTTCAGTCGGCCGCGGTGCGCCATGCCGATGGTCACTTCGTTGAGTCCGATGTGGGCGGCGGAGTCGAGGACGCTGTCGAGCAGCGGGATGAGCGTCTCGCCGCCTTCGAGTGAGAACCGCTTCTGCCCCACGTATTTCGTCTGCAGGAACGTCTCGAAGGCCTCGGCGTGGTTGAGCCGATTCAGCACGTAGCGCTGTTCGTCGCGATCGAGCTTGCTGTGCGGGCGCTCGACGTGGTCTTGAATCCACTCGCGCTGCTCAGGGTCTTGGATGTGCATGTACTCGACGCCGATGGTTCGGCAGTACGAGTCGCGCAGCACGCCCAAGATCTCGCGCAGGGTCATCACGGACTTGCCGCCGAAGCCGCCGGTCGCGAACTCGCGGTCGAGATCCCACAACGTCAGGCCGTGGTTGACGATGTCGAGGTCGGGATGGCGCCGCATCTCGAACTCAAGCGGGTTGGTGTCGGCCATCAGGTGGCCACGCACGCGGTAGGCGCGGATCAGCTCGAGGATGCGGGCCGGCTTGCCAACCTCGTCTTCATGGCTGGCCGCGACGTCGGGCACCCAGCGCACCGGTTCATACGGGATGCGCAACGCCCGGAACAGGTCGTCGTAGAAGCCCTTTTCCCCGAGCAACAGGCGATGGATCTCGCGCAGGAACTCGCCGGACTGCGCGCCCTGGATGACCCGGTGGTCGTAGGTGGACGTGAGCGTCATGACCTTGCTGACCGCGAGCCGGGCCAGGGTTTCGGCCGACGCGCCCTGGAACTGCGCGGGGTACTCCATCGCGCCGACGCCGACGATGCAGCCTTGGCCTGGCATCAACCGCGGCACCGAGTGCACGGTGCCCAACGTGCCGGGGTTGGTCAGCGTGATCGTGGTGCCGACGAAGTCGTCGGTGCTGAGCTTGCCGGCCCGAGCGCGTCGCACGATGTCTTCGTACGCCGCGTAAAACTGGGCGAAGTCGAGGTTTTGCGCGCCCTTGATCGACGGCACCAGGAGTTGCCGCGTGCCGTCTTCCTTGGTGAGGTCGATCGCCAACCCGAGGTTGACGTCGTGATGCCGGACGACGCCAGGCTTGCCGTCTAGATCGGTGAACGACACATTCATCTCGGGCAACGCTGCGGCCGCTTTGACCACCGCGTAGCCGATGATGTGCGTGAACGACAGCTTTCCGCCGCGCCCGCGCTTGAGATGGTTGTTCATCACCAAGCGGTTGTCAGACAGCAGCTTGGCCGGGATGTCGCGCACGCTGGTCGCGGTCGGCACGGCCAGGCTGGACTCCATGTTGCTCACCGTGCGCGCCGCGGCGCCCCGCAACGGCACGATCTCGTCGCGAGCGACGCTTTGCTCGGACGACGGGGGGGTGGCGGGTTGGGCCGCCGCCGCCGGTCGCGCGGGCTGCGCCGGTTGGGCCGCCGGCGTCGGCGCCGCCTGGGCGGCCTGCGCGGCGACCGAGTGCTGCGGCACCGCGGGAGCGGCCGGCCTGCTCGCCTTGTCGGCGCCGCGATCGACCCCGGCCGCGCTCGGGGCGCTCGGGGGACTCGGCGCCGCGGCAGCGCCGCTGGTCGGGGCGGTCGTGGCGGTCGGCGTGCCGTCAGCGGGTGCGCCTGCCGCCGGCGCGCCACCGGACTGCGAGTAGTCGGAGAAGAAGTCCCACCACGCCTTGTCGACGGAGGAGGGGTCCTTTAAGTACTGCTGGTACATCTCGTCGACAAGCCACTCGTTCGCGCCGAATCCAGCAAACGGGTGGGCTGAGGTGGAGGACACCGCGGCGATCGCCTCTTCGACTGTGCCGACGGGTCAACGCCCGTCAAGGTGAGTGCTGGCAACAACGCGGCCGGCTGACGCGCCCTCGGACCCGCGTCCGATGCGGCGCACCCGCCGGTCAACTGACCAGGCTACCCGGCGATTTGAGGCCATATCACGCGGCGCCTCATGTTGATCTGCTCACACGGGCGCGGCCTAGACAGGCTATGGATCGCCTGGCGACAGGCGCGATTCGGCTAAGTGGCCCTTGCCGCTGGGCTATTGCAGGGCTATCTTCGGCGCTCCTTCTCCAGGTTGCGGGCTGATGTCGCTAACATCGCGGCCAGCCCTTCAGCACTGAACCGCCGACCGGAGAACCGCCAGCCTCGTGATGCCTCGACGCCGCAGCATGCCCCTGCTTCAACGGGTCATGCGGCGCCCGCGACGCAGGGGCGCCCGGATCGCCGCGCTCACCGCGGCCGCGGTGGCCGTCAGTCTCGCGCCGGTCGTCGACGCCGGCCAGGCCCTCGCCGCCGCCGCGCCGAAGCCCCCGACCGCGCAACAGCTCGCCGCGCTGAAAGCCGACGCAGCCGCGGTCCAGGCCCGGCTTTCGACGGGTGCCAAGAAGCTCGACGCCGCTCGCGCCCGGCTCACCCAGCTGCAAAGCAAGGCTGCAGGGGCCTCGAGCGCCGCTGACAAGATCGACGCGAAGCTCGTCGTCCTGCGCTCCCAGATCTCGCAGTTCGCCGGTGACATGTACGAGCAGCCGACGTCCGACACGATCAGCCGGATGCTTTCGGACGGCGACATCAACCGGTCGGTTCAAGCGGCGCAGCTGCTGCAATACGCGAGCGGCAACCGCACCCAGGTGCTGCGGCAGGTCGCGGTCGACGGTCAGCGGGCGAAGGTGCTGCGCGCCACCGCGGCGCAAAACGTCACGGCGGCCGCCGCCGTCCAGAAGTCGATCGATCAGCAGGTGAAGGCCCTTCAAGACGAAGCGACCAAAGCCGCCGCGCGCCTTCAGGCCGCCGAGGTCGCCTATCAAAAAGAACAGGCCCGACTCGCGGCCGAGCGGGCGGCCAAGGCGAAGGCCGCGCGCGAGGAGGCGGCCCGGGCGGAGGCGGCGCGGCGGGCGGCGGCGCTCGCGGCGGACCAAGCCACCTCGGTGGCGCAGTGCCACAACCCGGGCGGTTATCCCTCGGGTCCGTGGGGCGGCTACTCCGACGGCCTGATCCCCGGATCAGAACTGTGCGCGATCATCGGCGGCGGCCGGTTGCGCCCCGACGCCGCGATCGCTTTCAACAACATGTCGCAGGCGTACGCCCGCGCGTTCGGCCGGCCGATCTGCGTCACCGACTCCTACCGGAGCTACTCGTCGCAGGTGGCGGTGTTCCGCAAGCGCCCGGCGTTTGCCGCGGTGCCAGGCACGAGCAACCACGGGTGGGGGCTCGCGGTCGACCTCGGCTGCGGCATCCAGAACTACGGCTCGCCGCAGTACCGCTGGATGACCGCGCACGCCGGCGAGTTCGGCTGGGTGCACCCCGCCTGGGCGGTGCGCAACCCGTTCGAGCCATGGCACTGGGAGTTCGGCCACCCCGGGGGTGGCGGCGGCACCTGAGCCGCCCCGATCCCCGCTGGCGCGGGCGGTTAGGCCAGCGCCGCCAACGGGTTTTCCAGCAAGCTGACGAGGTCGGCGAGGAATTTGGCGGCGGTGGCGCCGTCGAGTGCGCGATGGTCGATCGACAGCGTCACCCGCATGGTGTGGCCGACCGCGAGAGCGCCGTCGCGGACCACCGGCTCTTGCTTGGTGGCGCCGACCGCGAGGATCGCGGCCTCCGGCGGGTTGATCACCGCGGTGAACTGGTCGATGCCGAACATCCCGAGGTTGCTGACCGAGAAGGTGGAGCCGGTGAACTCCTCGGGCTTCAACTTTCCGGCCCGCGCCCGGGTGGCGAGGTCGCGGGTTTGCGCGGAGATCTGGGTGATGGTGAGGGTGTCGGCGTCGCGGATGACCGGCACGATCAACCCGTCGGGCAGCGCGACCGCCACACCGACGTGAATTCGCCGGTTGCGCAGCAGCTTTTCGCCGGTGTAGGAGACGTTGACTTCGGGGTGCGCGCGCAACGCCGTCGCGACCGCTTTGACGATGACGTCGTTGACGCTGATCTTCGCCGGTGTCGCGTCGCCCGCGATCGCGGCGAGGCCCTCGTTGATTTTCGCGCGCGCGGTGACCAACTCGTCGGCGTCGACGACGCGGGTCAGGTAGAAGTGCGGCGCCTGCTGCATGCTTTCGGTGAGCCGCTTGGCGGTGATCCGGCGGACGTTGTTCAGCGGCAGCTCTTCGACGTCCGGGCCGCTGAAAGCGGGCGCGGACGTCGGTGACCAGGCGGCCGCCGGCGCGCCCGTCGTCGGGCTGGCGGCGCCCAGCGCGGCGATCGCGGCTTGCACATCGGCGCGGACGATCCTGCCCCCGGGGCCGGAGCCGCGAACCGTCGACAGGTCGAGGCCGGCGTCACGGGCCATCGCACGGGCCAGCGGTGACGCCTTCACGGTCTTGCCGGCCGAACCGTTGATCGACGGGGTGCCACCCACCGGCGCCGCGCCCGCCGGCGTGGCAGGGGCGGCCGGTGTCGCTGGCGCGACCGGCGTCGCGTTTGTCGTGGCCGGGGCGGCTGACACCGGCGGTTCGGGTTGGGCGTCGGCGGCAGGCGCCGCCGGGGTGGCCTCGCCGGCGCTGATCGCTGCGCCGGTGCCGGTGCCGCCGCCTGCGCCTGTGCCGTCGCCGATGACCGCGATCACTTCGCCGATCGGCACCGTTTTGCCGGCGTCGACGACGATCCGTTCGAGCACGCCGGAGTCGTAGGCCTCCAGCTCCATGGTGGCCTTGTCGGTCTCGATCTCGGCGAGGACGTCACCCTTTTCGACGCGGTCGCCGACGTTCTTCGTCCACGTGCTGACCGTGCCTTCCTGCATGGTGTCGGACAGGCGTGGCATGAAGACTTCGGGCATGGCTACTCAGCTACTCCTTCAGCCGCGGAAGCGGGTGGCGTCGAGCGTCTCGTGAATGACCTTCACCAGCGCGGTGGCGTCGGGCAGCGCCGCGAGCTCCAACGGCTTGGCATAGGGCAGCGGCACCTCGGCCGCCGCGACCCGGCGCACAGGGGCGTCGAGGTAGTCGAACGCGCCCTCTTGGATGGTGGCCGCGATCTCGGCGCCGACGCCGTAGGACAGCCAGTCCTCCTCGAGCACGACGGCCTTGCCGGTCTTCTTCACCGAGTTGATGATCGTGTCGCGATCCAGCGGGCGCAGCGAGCGCAGGTCGACCACTTCGGCAGACACGCCCTCGTCGTCCTCAAGCCGTTTGGCGACGTCGAGCGCGACCGCGGCCATCCGCGAGTACGAGACCAGCGTGATGTCGGTTCCCTCCTTCATCACCGCGGCCTTGCCGATCTCGGTGACGTACTCGCCGTCGGGCACCTCGCCCTTGGTGTTGTAAAGCGCGAGGTTCTCGATGAACATCACCGGGTCGTCGTCGCGGATCGAGGCGGCGAGCAGGCCCTTCGCGTCGGCAGGGGTGGCCGGCACAACGACCTTCAACCCGGGCACGTGCGCGTACCAGACCTCGATGTTTTGCGAGTGGGTGGCCGCGAGCTGCTGGCCGCCGCCGCCCGGCGTGCGGATGACCATCGGCACGCGTGACTGGCCGCCGAACATGGCGTGGATCTTCGCCGCGTGGTTGACGATTTGGTCCATCGCGAGGATGGAGAAGTTGATCGTCATGATCTCGACGACCGGCCGGAGCCCCAGCATCGCGGCGCCGATCGCGGCGCCGACGAAGCCCTCTTCGGCGATCGGGGTGTCGCGCACCCGCTCGGGCCCGAACTCGGTCAGCAAGCCCGCGGTGATTTTGTAGGAGCCTTCGAAGACGCCGATCTCCTCGCCCATCAAGAACACGTTCGGGTCGCGGATCAGCTCCGAGCGCAGCGTGTCGTGCAGCGCTTGGCGATAGGTGATGACAGCCACGGAAGTTCTTCGCCTTTCGCTTATGCGCGCAGCAACGGGTCGCCGGGCAGCTCACGCGGCGCGTTCGCGACCGGGGTCGCATACGCGTGCGCGAAGAGCTGGTCGGGGGTTGGGTGCGGGGAGTTGTCGGCGAACTCGACGACCGCGTTGACCTGGGCCTCCACCTCGTCGTCGATCGCGGCGAGCTGGGCCATGTCGGCGGCGCCAGTGTCGACCAGCTTCTTGCGGTAAGCGGTCAACGGGTCGAGGTCGTGGAGCCGCTGCACCTCTTCCTTGGTGCGGTACTTCGCCGGGTCGACGACGCTGTGGCCGCGCAGCCGCCAGCTCACCGCCTCCAGGATCGACGGCTGCCGCTCCTCCCGCGCCAAACGCAAGGCCTCTTTCATCGCGTCACGACACGCGATCGGGTCGTTGCCGTCGACTCGCACGCCGGGGATGCGGTAGGCGCAGCCACGCTTGTAAAGGTCCGGCTCGCCGGCGGCCTTCTCGACCGGTGTGCCCATGCCGAGCCGGTTGTTGATGACGACGTAGACGATCGGCAGCTTCCAGATCGCGGCCAGGTTGAGCGACTCGTGCCACGCGCCGATGTTCGTCGTCGCGTCGCCGAGCTGGCACACGACCGCCTCCGTCTCCGGGCCACCCGGGCCGCGGTAGGCGATCGCCAGCGCCGCGCCGGTCGCCGGCGGGATCTGGCCGCCGACGATGCCGTAGCCGCCGAGCAGCCGCGCGTCGACGTCGAACAGGTGCATCGAGCCGCCCCAGCCCTTCGACACCCCCGTCGTCCGGCCGAAAAGCTCCGCCATCACCCGGCCCGGCTCGATGCCGCGGGCGATCGCGTAACCGTGCTCGCGATACGTGGTGAACAAGTAGTCGCGCGGGGCCATCGCCGACATCAAACCGACGACGGTCGCCTCCTCACCCAGGTTGAGGTGGCAGTAACCGCCGATCTTGGCGCGCTGGTACATCTCCGCCGAGCGCTCCTCGAAGCGGCGGATCAGCTGCATTTCGCGGTAGTAAGCGCGCAGCTGCTCAGGCGACTCGCCGCCGAATCCGGACGACGGTTTCGCGGCGGACGTTTTCTTTGCTGGAGCGGCCGACTTCTTTTGGGCGGGTGGCACGTGGTCTCCTTCAGGCGCCGGGCGGCTGGGGCTGATGCACGAAGCGCACGGTGTCGGCGGCGCACGTGGGACACGAGGCCGGCGGGCGCTCTCCGCGGACTTGGGTGCCGCACACCTCGCAGACCCACTCCATCGCGATAAGCGCCACGATGTCGGCGCGCGACACGATGCCGACAAGCTGCCCGGCGGAGAGCACAGGCACGCGGCGGATGCGGCGATCGACCAACAGGTGACGGACGTCGTCGACTTCGGCGTCCTCGGTGACGCTCACGATGCCGGGCGACATGACGTCGGCCGCGGTCGGCCCGGCCTTGGAGATGAGGTCGTGCTCGCTGACGAGCCCGACCACCGCGCCGGAGGCGTCAAGGACGGGGACCGCGCTGATGCGGTGCTGCACCAGCAGCTGCGCGACGTCGGCGGTGGGCATGTCGACGCTGGCCGTGTAGACCGGCGCCTTCATGATCTCTTTGACCTTCATCGCTACGCCCCGCAACTTGTGCGTCGGGCGCGGGCAGCCCGGTGCTGGCTTCGCAGTGATCCGGGAGCCGCTCGCGGCAGCCGACGACTTGTGGTCGATTGGCGTGCCTCAGCCTACCCGGCGGTCGTCGTGCGAATACGCCTGGGATCGCAACCCGGCGATCTTCGGCGGCTCGGGCCCCCGCGTCGGCGATGATGGGCGGATGACGTGGGTCATCGACCTCAACGCCGACCTCGGTGAGTCGTTCGGCGCCTACACGATGGGCGACGACGCCGCGCTGCTCGACGTCGTCACCAGCGCGAGCGTCGCCTGTGGGTTTCACGCCGGCGACCCGATGGTGATGACCCGCACCGTGCGCACCGCCGCTCAACGCGGGGTCGTCGTCGGCGCGCACGTCGGTTACCGCGATCTGCACGGTTTCGGACGACGCGCTGTCGCGATGTCGCCAGCCGAGTTGACCGCCGACGTGCTCTACCAACTTGGCGCGCTCGACGGCATCGCCCGGGCGAACGGCACGCGGGTGGCGTATGTGAAGGCGCATGGCGCGCTCTACAACACCGCGGCCGTCGACGCGACGGTCGCCGCCGCCCTGGTCGACGCGGTGTGCGCGTTCGACGCGTCGCTGCCGGTGCTGACGCTGCCCGGCTCGGAGGTGCTGAAGGCGTGCTCGGACGCCGGCGTGCGCGCGGTCGCGGAGTGCTTCGCCGACCGGGCGTACGACCGCGACGGCCGCTTGGTGCCGAGGTCCACGCCTGACGCGGTGATTCACGACGCCGCGGTCGTCGTGCGGCGGGCGGTCGAGATGGCGACGTCCGGCACGGTGACCGCGATCGACGGCGCAACGGTCCGGCTGGCCGCGGAGTCGATGTGCGTGCACGGCGACACGCCGGGCAGCGCCGCGCTCATGTCCGCGGTTCGCAACGGGCTGCGCGACGCCGGAGTCGAGCTTCGGCCATTCGTGTGAACGCGCGGTCGAGGGCGTCATGACCGTGCTGGGCGTGCGCGAGATGGGCGAGTGGGCGCTGCTGTTCGACGTCCGGCCGGCTGATCGGCACGCGGTCGCCGCGCGGCTACGACAGGCGGGCGTCGCCGGGGTCGACGACGTGGTGAGCGGGGAGAGCGGCGTGCTCGTGCGTTTCGCCCCGGGCGCGCACATCGACGTCGACGCCCTGCGCGCAGCGGCGGATGTCGCGGCGCGCGACCGCGAGGTCGCGGACGTCGAGGAGGTCGTCGTCCCGGTGCGGTACGACGGCGCCGACCTAGGCGAGGTGTCCCGGCTCACCGGGTTGTCGACGAGGCAGGTCGTCGAGCGACATCTGGCCGGCACGTATGTCGTCGCGTTCGTGGGGTTCGCGCCAGGATTTCCCTATTTGGATGGGCTTCCTCCGGAGTTGCAGGTTCCGCGGTTAAGCACTCCGAGGGTGCGCGTCGAGGCCGGATCGGTCGCCATCGCCGGTTCTCGGTGCTGCGTTTATCCCGGCGCCACGCCGGGTGGTTGGCGGGTGATCGGGCACACCGACCTGCGAGTCTTCGACGTCGCGGCGTCGCCACCGACGCCGTTCGAGCCCGGACGCCGGGTGCGCTTCGTCGAAGCGGCCGAGTGAGCCGCGCGTGATCGTCGTCGAGCAGCCGGGGCTGCGCACCACCGTGCAGGACCGTGGTCGCGTCGGGCTCGCGCATCTCGGCGTGCCTCGGTCAGGCGCGGTCGATTGGTACAGCGCGGCGCTGGCGAACGCGATCGTCGGCAACGAAACCGACGCGGCCTTGCTAGAGACGACGCTCACCGGCCCGACGCTTCGCTTCGAGACCGCCGCGGTGGTGGCGGTGGCCGGGGCGGTGGCCGATGTCGCGATCGACGGCGAGTTGGTCCAATTCGGTGTCGCGGCAACGGTTTCTCCGGGCCAACGCCTTTCGATCGGCACGGCGCGCGACGGGCTGCGCTCATACCTCGCCGTGGCGGGTGGCATCGCCGCGCCGCCGGTGCTCGGCAGCCGGTCGAGCGACACGCTGTCGGGAATCGGCCCGTCGCCGTTGGTCGCCGGCGACGTGTTGCCGATCGGCGCGGCGCCGTTCACGTCGTCCACCCCGTTTGCCGAGAAAGACGGCTTGCCCAGCAAAGCGATGTTGGGGAGTGTGCTGCCGTCTGCGGGCCGGGCGGTGCGCGTCGTGCGCGGGCCCGACGCCGCTGAGGCGACGATGAATTCTCTTTGTTCACAGGTCTTTTCGGTGTCGCGACATGCTGACCGGGTGGGTGTCAGGTTGACCGGCGCGATGGTCGCGGGCGGTGGCGAGGCCGCGACCGCCGGGATGGTGGGCGGCGCGATCCAACTGCCGCCTGACGGCGCGCCCGTCGTGTTGCTCGCCGACCATGCCGTCACGGGTGGCTACCCGGTCGTGGCGGTGGTCGTCGCGGCCGACCTGCCGATCGTCGCGCAGGCCAGGCCCGGCGCGGCGCTGCGCTTCCGCGCGGTGTCGATGGCAGCGGCGCGAGAAGCGTGGGCGAAGGTAGTGGAGGGCCTCGCGTCGGCGCCGACATTCGGGCGCTGAAAACATCTCGTTCGACGACCACATCTGCGGCAGTCGCGATCGCGCTGCCGTGGCAGGCATGACCGGGCAGAACTGGCTCGCCGACGGCGCCAACTGGCCCGACGCGGTGGCGGCTGGCCCGGCCGCAGCCCTGCTGAACGGGAATCTGGTTCTCGTCGACCCGAACGACCTGTCGAGATCGCCGGAGGCGCGGGACTGGTTGGCCGGGCATCGCTCGGACGCGGTCACGGCGGTCGGTGGTCCGGATGTGGTCTCGCCGAAGGACGCGGTCGACGCGCTCGGCCGGTGAGGCTTGGGCTTAAGTGGCGTCGGAGTCGAACGGAACCGGGCCGGCCAGCGGGATCGGCGCGGTCCGGGCGGGAACCGGCGGCAGGGTCTGCACGGGCGGGATGGTCTGCACGGTGGTGTGGCCGGGTTCGTCGTCCTCGAGGAGGTGCTTGCGCACGAAGGTGCGCGGGTTGAGGTCGGCGAGGTCGAGGTCGCCGATGGTGTCGCCGAGCTCGGACTTCAGGTCGCTGCGCGCTTGCTGGGCCAGCCCGCGAAGTTGACGAAGCATCCGGCCGGCGTCGCGCGCGACCTGGGGGAGCTTGTCGGGGCCGAACACGAGCATGGCGATGACACCCAACACCAGCAGTTTCGTGATGCTGAGGTCGAACGGCATGGCGCCTCCAACCCGCTTTGGTACGTGCGATTCCCAGGCTAGGCCATTCGCCGGGTCCGCGGGTCGCGGTCGGCTCGACAACGGCGTACATTAGTTAGTTGACGCTAACGAACTATCTGGCTATCGAGGCACACGTATGGTGCGGCAATCCGCGCTGCGGTGGGACCGTGGCGCCTTCACGGCTGAACATCCTCATTACCGCTGGGTGGCGCTGTCGAACACGACGCTCGGCGTTTTGATGGCGACAATCAACTCCTCGATCGTCATCATCTCGCTACCGGCGATCTTCCGAGGGATCCATCTCGACCCGCTCGCGCCCGGCAACGTCAGTTACCTGCTGTGGGTGTTGATGGGCTTCTTGCTCGTCACCGCGGTGCTCGTCGTGACGCTGGGCCGGCTCGGCGACATCTACGGCCGGGTGAAGATCTACAACCTCGGCTTCGCCATCTTCACCGCTGGCTCGGTGGCGCTCGCGCTAGATCCGTTGCACGCTGGCGCGGGCGCGCTCTGGCTGATCCTGTGGCGACTCGTGCAAGGTGTCGGCGCCGCGATGCTGTTCGCGAACTCGACCGCGATCATCACCGACGCCTTTCCCGCCGACCGACGCGGTATGGCCATGGGCATCAACCAGGTCGCCGCGATCGCCGGCTCGTTCATCGGATTGATCGCAGGCGGCTTGCTGTCGGAGGTCGACTGGCGACTGGTGTTCTTCGTCTCGGTGCCGATTGGATTGCTCGGCACCATCTGGTCTTACAAGAGCCTGCGCGAAACCAGCCAGCGTCGTCCGGCGCGCATCGACTGGTGGGGCAACGCGTTGTTCGGGGTCGGCCTCACCGCGGTGCTCGCCGCGATCACCTATGGCATTCAGCCTTACGGGCGAAGCGACATGGGCTGGCTCAACCCGTGGGTGCTGGCCGGCCTCATCGGTGGCGGGGCGTTGCTCGTGGCGTTCACCGTCGTCGAGACGCGAGTCGATCAGCCTATGTTCGCGATGAGCCTGTTCCGCATCAAGGCGTTCAGCGCAGGAAACCTGGCCGGTCTGCTCGCTTCCGTCGCGCGTGGCGGGTTGCAGTTCATGCTCATCATCTGGTTGCAAGGCATCTGGTTGCCGTTGCACGGCTACAGCTTCCAAGACACCCCGCTGTGGGCGGGCATCTATCTCCTGCCGTTGACGATGGCGTTCTTGCTCGCCGGCCCGTTCTCTGGTTACCTGTCCGACCGGTTCGGAGCTCGCACGTTCGCCACGGGTGGATTGGTCGTTGTGGCAATCAGTTTCGCCGGGCTCGCGTTGTTGCCGACGAACTTCCCGTACTGGCTGTTCGCCGTCTTGCTCGTCGTGAACGGCATCGGCTCAGGCCTGTTCTCCGCCCCGAACACCACCGGCATCATGAACAGCGTGCCCGCCCATGAGCGCGGGGCGGCCTCTGGAATGCGCGCGACGTTCTTCAACTCGGGAACGTCGCTGTCGATCGGAGTCTTCTTCTCACTGATGATCGTGGGACTGGCCGCGACGCTGCCGCACACGCTGACCGCTGGCCTGGAAAGTCACGGCGTGTCCGCCTCGGTCGCGACGAAGATCGGCAACGCGCCGCCGGTGGGCAGCCTGTTCGCGGCGTTCCTCGGCTACAACCCGGTGCAGAGCCTGCTCGGCCAGCAAACGCTCGCGTCATTGCCGCCGTCCGACGCGCAAACCCTCACCGGCAAGTCGTTCTTCCCCTCGTTGATTTCGGGCCCGTTCCACCACGGCCTGGTGATCGTGTTCGCGATGGCGATCGCGATGTCGCTGATCGGCGCCGTGGCGTCGTTGCTGCGCGGCGGTCGCTACGTGCACGAAGATGAGCCGGCATGACCGCTCATCGAGCCGACGACGCGCTGCTGGCCCTAGCGACAGAGTTGCGAGTCGCCATGAGCCGGCTTGGCCGGCAGACGCGGGTGAGCAGCACCGGCCTGACTCCGTCGCAGCTGTCGGCGTTGACCAGCCTCGACGAGAGCGGGCCATTGCGGCTTAACGAACTCGCGGCCCGCGAAGGCGTCGCGCCCCCGACGATGTCGCGCGGGGTCGACGTTCTCGAGCAAGCGCAGCTGGTGCGCAGGCGTCGCGACCCGGACGACGCGAGGTCGTCGTTCGTCGAGCTCACTGACCGCGGCCGCGCGTTGCTCACCACGGCGATCGACCAACGCACTGCCTTGTTGGCACAACGGCTGGCCGAGTTGGAGCCCGCGCGGCTGGCCGCGATCAAGTCGGCGTTGCCGGCCTTACGCCAGCTCGTCGAGCCCTCGACGACGGTTAGTGGCCGGCGGCGCGGTACTGCTCGATGACCGTCGCCGGGATCCGGCCGCGATCGGGGACGTCGATCCGGTTCGCCCGCGCCCAAGCGCGCACGGCGCGGGGGTCGGCCGCGACGTCGACCCGGCGTTGAACGACGAGCTTCGAGCGACCACGCCCGCGGGTGTGCACCATGCGTCGTCCGGCCTCGATGTACGGCGCGAGCACAGCGCGCAGCCGATCGGCGTTGCGCTTGCCGAGGTCGATCTCGTAGGTGTGGTCGTCGAGGCTGAACGTCAGGGTCTCGACCGCCTTGCCGCCGTCGAGGTCGTCGACCAGGTCGTACGTGATCTTCTGTGCCATCGCGTCGTCCCTTTGTGAACCGCCGTGAACCGCTGCTGGTGATCGCGCCCATGATGTCAGCCCGTGCCGCGGCGGGTCGGCTCGGCACACCGCGTCGCCGCGCCTGCGTTGCGCCGCTCGCCCGCCCGAACCGTCCCATTAGTTAACACTTCCTGGACATTCGGATGATGCGAGCGGATTTCACTCATAGGCAGACTTGCCGACAGGGGTTAGTAGGAGGTGTCCGTACGTGGCAGCGGATCAGGCGTCGGGGGGCTCAGCTTCCGGGTCAGGCGCGTCGGGTGGCGTCGATCCGGAGGTCGCCGGCCACCGCTGGCGCGACGCCGCGGCCCGACTTGAGTACGCCGAGCGTCATGGCGCGCCGCCGGACGAAGTAGAACGGCTCGCCGACGAGGTCATCGAAGCGCGGGTGGCCATGTTCCAGGCCGGTGTGAGCAGCGGATGGCAACTGCCCGAATTCCTGCAGGCGGCGCTCGAACGCGACCGCCATCTCCTGGAGGCCTGGCCCGGCGCGTGGGACGACGCGCTACTTGGATTGCCCCCGGCCTAAGACACCCGCGACGTCGGCGGGGCTAGCCGTGGCCCGGGCTGGGAACATGCCCTGTTGTGGCCCTGGACTTGATCAAACCGATGCTCGCCGTCGCTGGGGAGTTGCCCACGACGCGGATTGACGAGTGGGCCGCCGAGATGAAGTGGGACGGCGTTCGGGCGGTGTCGTACGTCTCTGGCGCCCAAGTTCGGGTGTTCAGCCGCAACGACCGCGACGTCAGCGTGTCGTATCCCGAGCTTTCCGTCCTCACGCGGGCAAACGTCGACGTCGTTCTCGACGGCGAGATCGTCGCCTTGGACGACGAGGGCAGACCCAACTTCGGCTTGCTGCAATCGCGTATGCACGTCGCCGACCCGGCGAAGGCGAGGAAGCTCAGTGAGCACATCCGGGTCGACTACCTGCTGTTCGACGTGTTGCGCGTCGACGGCCGTGACACGCTGCAGCTGCCGTATTCAACCCGACGGACTTTGCTCGAGCAGCTCGGCCTCGATGGGTGCGACAAAATCGCTGTGCCGCCGGCCTTTCAGGGCGATCCGGCGCATGCGTTGCAGGCCAGTCGGCAGTCGGGGCTTGAGGGCGTGGTGTGCAAGCGGCTCGACTCCGTCTATCTGCCCGGCCGCCGCTCCGCGACGTGGGTGAAGGTGAAACACCAGCGGATGCAAGAGGTCGTCGTCATCGGCTGGGAACCGGGGGAGGGTCGGCGCGCTGGCGAGATCGGCGCGCTGCTTCTGGGGGTGAACGTCGACGGCCGGTTGCGGTATGCGGGCCAGGTCGGCACCGGGTTCACCGAGCGCGCGTTGCGCGACCTCAAGGCGAAACTGACACCGCTGTCGGCCAAGACGGCTTCGGTGGACGACGTTCCCGCTGAGCACGCGCGGGTCGCTCGATGGGTGCGTCCTGAGTTGGTCGGCGAGGTCGTCTATGGCGAGTGGACGCGCGACAACCGGCTGCGCCATCCGTCTTGGCGGGGATTGCGGCCGGACAAGAATCCGCGCGACGTCGTCCGCGAATCCTGACCGACGGGCGCGGTCGCCCGCGCCATGCGAAGTGAAACCTGGCCCGCGGGCTAGGGCGTCGCCCTGCCCAGCCGCATAGCGTCGGCGGTGAAAAGCCGACGAGAGCTAGGGGGAATCGATGCGCGGGTGGACTCGGATGGGCGCGCTGGCCGCTAGTTTCGCGGTTGCCGCATCGTTCACCGCCGTCGGTGAGACGGCGGCCGCCGCGATTGCGGCGGCGCCGGTCGCCGAGGTCGCGTATTCGGCGCCGGTGCCGGCGTCGGGATACGCGGCAGACTCGCTGATCGGAGTCGTCGGCGTCGACGGGAGCGCGGACCACGTGCTGTCGACCGCTGAGCCCGCCGCCGAACCGGCGTGGAATCCGACTGGCACGTTGGTCGCGTTCACGGCGCTGCTACCGGGCGGCGCGACCGCCGTTCATGTCATCGATCCGGCGACCGGCGCCGAGCGCGCGGTGACGCCGACGGGCTGGCGGACGCCGGTGTGGTCGCCCGACGGCGCCCAGCTTGCGGTTGTCAGCGGCGCCGGGGCGACGGCCGACCTCGGCGTCGTGTCTGCCGCGGGTGGCGACCCGACCGTGCTGATCGCGTGGAACGATCACGGCGGTGACGACGCGGTGACCGGCAGGCCCGCGTGGTCGCCTGACGGGTCGCGGCTTGCGGCGATGCTGACCGAGTACTCCGCGGGTGTTCCGACGGCCGCCGAAGTGGCCGTGCTCGGCGCCGACCGGCCCGGCTATTCCGCGGTCGGGTACGAGTACGGGAAGCCAGTTGTCACGGGCAGGCAGGTGGTGTGGGCCGCCGACGGCGACATCGTTTTCGACCTGAACGCCGGCGGTCCGACCGATCTCGGCAAGATCAACCCAAACGGTTACGGCTGGCAGCCGATCGCCAAGGGCAAGGCTGACATCGGCGGCTATTCGCCGGACGGAACAACGCTGCTCGTCGCGCTGGACGGCGCCGTCGTCAGCTTCACGGGCGGTGCGTCGAGGGTCTTGCACACTCCTGCCACGGGCGCCGTCGACAGCCACCCGGTGTACACGGCGAGCGGCACGCAGATCGTGTTTTGCGAATCGACCGCGGCTGGCAGCGATGTGTGGGTGATGGAAGCCGACGGTTCCGGCCTGCGCCGGCTGACCTCGAGCGGACAGGCCTGCGACCCGACCATCGCCTCGCGGGCGCCCCGGCTGGCCGGACCGAACCGGGACGACACCGCGGTGTCGGTTTCGCGGGCGACCTACACCAGCGCGCCGAGCGTGGTCGTCGCCCGCGACGACCTGTACCCCGACGCGCTCGCGGCCGCGCCCCTTGCCGCAAAAGTCGGCGGTCCGCTCCTGCTCACCCCGCCAGCGGCGCTGCCGACGTCCGTGAGCTCCGAGATCGCCCGCCTCGGCGCGCGAACCGCGTACGTCATCGGTGACACGACCGCGGTGTCGGCCCAGGTTGACGCCGACCTGCGCGCGTCCGGGATCACCACGATCGTGCGCATCGGCGGGCCGACCCGTTATGACACCGCGGCTTTGATCGCACGGCAGGTCGGCGGCACGCAGGTCTACGTCGTCCGGGGCGACAACTGGCCCGACGCCGCCGCGGCGTCGGCGCTTGCCGCCTTCCAACATCGCGCTTTGTTGTTGACCACGCAGGACTTCTTTCCAACCGTGGCCTACCAGGCGCTCCTGCAGATGACGGCAACCCAGGCGACCATCGTGGGCGGCGCCGCGGCCGTGTCGACCGGCGTCGAGAAGCAGTTGACCGACGAGGGCCTTGCGACGGCTCGGCTGGCCGGCGCGGACCGATGGGGCACCTCGGCCGCGGTCGCGTCAGCCGAGGTGGTCGCTGGCATGACGTCGTCAAACTGGTTGGCCGACGGCTTGAACTGGCCGGACGCCGTTGGCGCCGGACCCGCGGCGGCGGTTCAGCGCGGCGCCTTGCTGCTCGTGGCGCCAGCCGGACTTGACGGCTCTCCGGAGACCCGCGACTGGCTGCGCGCGCACCCCGCGCCGTTTGTCGTCGCGGTCGGCGGACCAGACGTGGTCTCACCCGCCGACGTCGCAGCCGCCTTCGGCTGACCGCACCGGTCGTGGCGTTGTGTCGGCGAGCACCCGAACTGCCGCGTGCTCGCCGACACAACTGCCGACCTACTGCAGACCGAGATCGACCGCAGCGCCCAGCGAACCCGCGGTGTCGTCGCCGTCGAGCGACCAGTAGAACGCGCCGCCGAGTCCGCGCTGCTTCACGTAGTGCATCTTCTGCACGATCTCGGTCGGGTCGTCGACGACGTAAAGGTTCGTCGAGGTCGGGTCATACACCCAGTACCCGCCGGTGATCGGATCGCGATGCGGCTGGTAGCCCAACTTGGAGATGACGTTCCAGTTGGCGGTTCCACCGTCGGCGGTGGGTCCGGTCGCCGGCTGGTAGAGGCCCGCAGTTCCGCCGTCTTGAACGCCGGTCCATCCATGGCCGTAGAACGGCACCCCGACGAGCAGCTTGTGACGTTCGGCGCCAGCCTTCAGGAACGCGTTGATCGACTGGTCGACGCTGAACTGATTCGCCGGCGACTCCTTGGAAGACGGGTAAAGCTCCGACTGGAAGTCGGTCGGGCCGGTCGCCTCCCACGGTCCGTGGAAGTCGTAATCCATGACGTCGAGCTGGTCGAGCAGCCGGGAGACCGTGTGCACCTGCAGCAGCGCTATCTTGCTCGGGTTGGCGGATAGGGCGGCGGTGAGCAGGTAGTGCGGCGCCTTGTGGTGTGCGCTGTTCGCGCGCGCGACCGCGTCGAGCTGGCTGCGGAATTCCTTGAGCAGCAAAGTGAAGTTGGCGGTGTCCTGCGGTCGAGCAGTCGGGTTGCCTGCGGAGTTGGTGGTGTGGTTGCCGGCCGCGCCGGGGTACTCCCAGTCGATGTCGATGCCGTCGAAGACGCCCTTCGCGGCGCCGGCGGGCAGGCCCGGCAGGTTGCCGTTGATGAGCATGTCGACGCATGAGGCGACCAGGTGCTCGCGCGATTGATTCGTCAGTGACGCGTCTGAGAACCAGTCTGACAAGGTGAACCCGCCGAGTGACGCCACCACCTTGATGTTCGGGAACTTCTGCTTCAACTCGAGCAACTGGTTGAAGTTGCCGTGCAGCACGCCGGCGTCGTCCTTGCCGTTCACGCTGTTCGAGGCGTTGTAGTACGGCGTCTGCCAGTCGGCCCACGGATCAGCGCTCTGACACTCGATCGGGTTGCCTGGCTTGCTGGTGTTCGGCGCGACGTTGATGAAGGCGTACTGGATTTGGCTCAGGTGCGCGGCGTCGCCGTCATCGACGACGCTCTTCGGCGTGAAGCCGCTGTAGACCGACCACTGCGTGTAGTAGCCGGAGCGGACGAGCGCGTTGTCGTGGTTGGCGTCATGCGCTGACGCGCCGGACGCGAAACCAAGCGGGACGACGACGGCCGCCACCGCGACAGCGGCCAGACCGGTCCGGCGGGTCTTGGCTCGGGCGCGGGTGGTGATGCCGGTAAAAGCGATGCGGGTCACGTGGCTGCATCTCCTTCGATGGACGCGGCGGTCGCCGGACGGCGCGCCGCAACTGCGATGGCGGAGACGGTAAATGGGCTAGACCAATCGGTCAAGAGGACTAGACCACTACGAGCGCTTTGGCAGACCCACTGACGCGGATGATCATCGGATGCGCCAGCATGGCGAGCGTGACGAAAGTCGAGCAGTTCACCGATCCGGTCGCCTTCCATGCCGAAGGGCCGGTGTGGTCGCCCTCGTGGGGCGGATTGCGTTACGTCGACATGTTTGCCGGTGATGTGCTCTCCGTGGGAGACGACAACTCGGTCAGCCGCCGGCACGTGGGGAAGGTCGCCGCGGCGCTGCGGCCGCGCGCCAAGGGCGGCGCGGTGATCGCCGTCGAGCGCGGCTTCGTCCTCGAAGAGCCCGACGGCGCCATCCGCGAGCTGCCGGCGATCTGGGACGACGAGACGTTGCGCATGAACGACGGCGGGTGCGACCCGCAGGGTCGTTTCTTCTGCGGCTCGTTGGCCTACGGCTTCGCGGCCGGCCGCGGCTCGATGTACCGACTCGACCCTGACGGCACAGTGTCGATGGTGTTCGGCGGGGCCACCATCTCGAACGGCCTTGACTGGAGCCCCGACGGGCGGTTCGCGTATTACAACGACACCCGCACTCAGCGGGTCGACGTGTTCGACTACGACGCGGAGCGCGGCTTTTCGAATCGCCGTCCGCTGGCTGAAATCCCTGAGGGCAAAGGGTCTCCCGACGGCCTCACAGTCGACTCCGAAGGCTGCGTGTGGGTGGCGCTCTACGCCGGCTCGGCGGTCCACCGATATCGGCCCGACGGCACGCTCGACGGCGTCGTCGAGCTGCCGGTGACCCAAGTCACCGCGTGCGCGTTCGGTGGCGACGACCTCGGCACGCTGTTCATCACAACCACCCGGGAAAATCTGCCGCCCGACGTGCAACCACAGGCGGGCGCGGTGTTTTCCTGCCGTCCCGGCGTGCGCGGCCGACCGGTCAACGTCTTCGCCGGCTGACTGATGCCGCGCCGCGAGTCGTACTCGCAGGGCACTCCGAACTGGGTCGTCCTGCGCACCGCCGATGTCGCGACCGCACGTGACTTCTACCGCGAGCTCTTCGGTTGGACGTTCACCGAAGAACGCGACGCCGACGGGCTGCCGCTCGCGATCGCGCACAAGGAGGACGGCGTTGTCGCGGGGATCGGCCCCTTGCTGCCGCACGCCGGCGAGACGCCGCCGGCCGCGATGTGGAACACCTACCTCGCCGTCGACAACGCGGACACCGCGGTGGCGCGCGCGATCACCGGCGGCGGTTCGGTCGTGCTTCCCCCGACCGAGGTTGACGACGCCGGCGTCGTCGCGCTCGTCAACGATTCGAACGGGGCGCCGGTCGGGCTTTGGCAAGCCCGTGAGCGAATCGGCGCGACGCTCGTCAACGAGCCGGGCGCGGTGATCTGGAACGAGCTGTCGGTCGACGACCTCGAATCCGCGATCGCGTTCTACGACCACGTCTTCGGGCTGGTCGGCGAGCTCACCGACTCCGGCGGCGGACCGTATCTCACCTTCAAGGCGAAGGGCGATCCGGTCGCGGGCGCCTGCCCCCGCGGCGGTTCAGGCGCGCCGTGTCACTGGCACGTCTACTTCGCGGTGGACGACGCCGCCCGCGCGTCCGCGCGGGTGGTTGAACTCGGCGGCGAGGTGTTGGCCGGCCCGCTCGAGACGGCGATTGGACCGATGGCGTCGATGCGTGACGCGGTCGGCGCGATGTTCAGCGTGTTCCAGGCGCCAGACGTGCCGCTCTAGGGAACGGCGGCTTGTCGACGGCTTGTCAACGGC
>Ga0187809_10000046_pt1 | contig 93320 bp, 114 predicted proteins | sample NC_wetland_sal_i_8_FD_132415 | JGI IMG/M metagenome (GOLD analysis project Ga0187809, IMG submission 132415) | Wetland sediment microbial communities from Neuse River Estuary, North Carolina, USA - ASW_4 | ecosystem: Environmental > Aquatic > Freshwater > Wetlands > Sediment | place: USA... | reverse complement strand
TACTGTTGCTACCGGCCGTGTTGAGCAAGGTGTAGTAAAGGTTAACGAAGAAGTTGAAATCGTCGGCCTGCACGACACTCGCAAGACTGTCGTAACCGGTGTTGAAATGTTCAAGAAGAGCCTTGACCAAGGTCAGGCCGGTGACAATGTCGGTGTCCTGCTGCGCGGTATCGAGCGCGATGACATCGAGCGCGGTCAGGTACTTGCAAAGCCGGGTACTATTACTCCGCATACTGAATTCGACGCAGAAGTTTACATCCTGACCAAGGAAGAAGGTGGTCGTCACACTCCGTTCTTAAAGGGCTACAAGCCTCAGTACTACTTCCGTACTACGGATGTAACTGGTGAAGTCGAGCTCCCGGCTGACAAAGAAATGGTCATGCCTGGTGATACCGTAACCTTCAAGGTTAAGCTTCTCCAGCCAATTGCTATGGAGCAAGGTCTGCGCTTCGCTATCCGCGAGGGTGGCCGCACGGTAGGCGCCGGTGTCGTAACTAAGATCAACAAATAATCTAGTAGATTTAAACTAACTCGTACATTAAGAAGGAAACGGAACAGTCATGGAAGCAACCAAGAAAGTAGAAACTAAGCAGCGCATTCGCATTCGCCTGAAAGCGTACGACCACAAAGTGATCGACCAGGCGGCGAAGCAAATCGTTGATACAGCTCTGCGTACTGGTGCTACCCTGGCTGGCCCGATTCCTCTACCGACCCGCCGCAGCACGTTCACGGTTGTCAAAAGCCCGCACGTGTACAAAAAGGGTCGCGAGCAGTTCGAGATGCGCGTCCACAAACGCCTGATCGACGTACTAGAGCCGACACCCAAAACGATCGACAGCTTGATGAATCTCAGCCTCCCCGCAGGTTGCGACGTCGAAATCAAGATGTAGCAAACGAAATAAAGAGAGCGCCCGAAAGGGCGCTTTTTTATTCCCTGAACTCATCTATAGTAGCGGAGCATGCCTAAGGTGGAAGAAGTTGTATTCGTAGATGAAAGCGGCGAACCGACCGGAGAAATCGGGCCGAAGTTGGCTGGCCATGCGGCGGATACCAAACTGCATTTGGCGTTTTCTTGTTATATTTTGCGACGTGGCGATAATAAGGCAACGTGCGCTACCGCTACCACTACACAAAGAAAGTTTGGCCAGGTGTTTGGACCCATAGCGTTTACGGTCATCCGACTCCAGGCGAAGCTATTGACGACGCAGTGCTTCGCCGCGCCAAGCACGAGCCTGGGCTCAAACACCTGGGAGATTTGCGATGTGTCGCGCCGAAATACATATGCAAAACGCCGCTATACAACGGCGTCATCGAGCATGAATACTGTCCGATAGTTGCGGCATGCATATCAGACGAGCCGAAACCGAATGCCGAAGAAGTCGAAGCATACAAATGGGCCGAGTGGCCGGTGCACAAGCACACGATCCAGGCTGGACCCGAAAAAATAAGCTATTGGCGCAAAGATCAATATCCAACTCTGAAGAAGCTAGCTCCATTTGTTTCGCTCCAGCTTGACGCCACTTCGCGTACAGCTTATGCTTACACAGATGCTTAGGTACAAGAAGTTATTTAAAGAGAAATTATAAACGCCCTACGGGGCGTTTTTTCATATAGGAGGGGAAATGAAGACGAGCATGAGGGAAGAGAACCTTGACGAAGTGCTCCAATGGTCGCCTGCTGAACTAGAGAGGCACATCATTGAAGAAACTGGTTCTGTGTGTGCGAGTTGCGCGCCGGCGATGCGAGAACGGGCGCACCAGCTAGCGACTTTCGCTGGCATCGGCAGAGCGTCGACCGGACAAGCGGTGGAATTGCTCCGTGCATACAACCTTGAAATATGTACGCACCTCGGCGCGGCTGCGATTGAAGCGCCGGCGCTAGACTTTGCTAGTGCATAGGCACGATGTGTTTTTCGATGCCATTGATTGTGATGACGGCAAAGCGCTCGCCGCCGTAGCCGAGAGCATTCCGCGGAATGTTTATGATTTGCTGGCCGCTTAGCACTGCTTGCTCCGCATAAATCCGCTGAATTCGTGTACGGTTCATAAAGGTATGATGGTAGAGTATGACTTCTATGTTGCTCGTTGTCATGGTCGAGAAGCTGATCGTACACCTGTATGCTGAAGACGACGCAACGATCGGCACGTAGCCGCTAGCTTTGAATGCGGCCGACCTAACCGTTTCCGCTATGAGCTCTCCGATGGGCCTCTTTACCCGCACGAAGAGGATGTTCGGTTTTAGAGCTCGCCAATGACACACAATGGCATCGCATTCGCGCTTCGACAATAACCTTCCGAGCACAATCGCATCCACCTGAACTGGTGCAAAGTCCTTCATGACACTGACTGTATTTTCTGCAAGGTGAGCAGAGACGCCCATACGACTCATCCCTTGGGCAAGCCTGCGCATGGTCTCTACTTTCTCGCCAATAAGTATCGCCCGGTACTGCATTTAAGAACTACTTTCACAGTATATACTAGCATATTAGTCAAGCATAGCCGCATAGTTTACATACTCTGCAGGTATAGCCGCCAGCGTTGACACTTGCCAAGCTACCCCTGTGTATGGTTGAATAGCGGTAATGGTAAAAACAAAAAGGAAGGATAAGAAAGTGGCTGCTCGCACACGAAAAGCTACCAATGAGCTCGACAGTGTGTATCTGCTGAAGCTCGTGCTCTACCTAATCGTTGGTGCTCAGTGGATTCGCTTTGAAAATGTAGCTGGTACGACCCAGATACCAATACCTATTGGCCTGATTATTGGTATACTCTTTGCTGCACATGATCATTTCCGTATTGACCGCAAAATCGAATTCGCGATACTGCTTATAGCTATGTTTGTTGGCTTCTGGAGCCAAGTAGGCGTTTACATTACGTACTAGTTTTGCAGTAGAATTTGCAACGCATTGACAGGGGTTACAATCCTATGTTATTCTTTGTGAGTAGTTCATAAATTTCTGTACTTGGTGTGTTCGAGCAGGTCTTCCCTAACAGGGGTAGAAACCGCCAACAGCCAAGCATTTTTATGTAACGCTCGCTTCCTAAAGCGAACAATTATTACGTTTACTTTATAAACAAGAGGTAACCATGAAAGCATTAATCACCCGAAAGGTTGGCATGACAAGCACCATCGCTGAAGATGGCGCTTTGCAAGCTATAACCTTGCTTTCCGCTGGGCCGAATGTGGTCACACAGGTCAAGACCACAGAAACCGACGGCTATAACGCCGTCCAGGTTGGCTTTGAAGCGGCTAAAGAAAACAACGTAGCCAAGGCACAAGCAGGTCACTTCAAGGCAGCCGGTATGCTCCCGAAGATTATTCGTGAGTTTCGCGTTCCTGAAATTACTGAAGACCTCAAAGTTGGAAACCAAATCAACGCCGAGGTCTTTTCAGTTGGCGACGCCATCGACGTAACCGGCACGAGCAAAGGTAAAGGCTGGGCTGGTACAATCAAGCGCCACAATTTCCACCGCCAGCGCAAGACGCACGGTGGTAAGGGCAACACACGCAAAGTCGGTTCCATCGGTTCGATGTACCCACAGCACATCTTCAAGGGCAAGAAAATGGCCGGCCAGATGGGCTACGAACAAGTAACCGTCAAAAACTTGAAAGTTGCCTACGTTGATGCAGAAAACAATATCATCGGTGTAACCGGTGCAGTGCCTGGCCCGCGCAAAGGCATTGTAGTTATCAAGGAGGCAAAATAATGGCTGTTCCTACCTATACAAAGAGCGGCGCAAAGGCGACGACAGCGGTGAAGCTCGACGCAACAGTCTTTGGTGTGGTGCCAGAGAACCACGAATTGCTGAAGCTCGCATACACTGCATATTTGGCAAACGGTCGCGACAACTTAGCCCTCACTAAGACACGCGGTCTGGTGAGCGGTGGCGGTAAGAAGCCGTGGAAGCAAAAAGGCACCGGTCGCGCTCGTGTCGGTTCTTCGCGAACGCCAGTATGGCGCGGCGGCGGTATCGTGTTCGGTCCGACCGGCCAGGAAAACTACACTAAGCAGATTAACGTCAAAGCAAAGCGCCTGGCCATCCGCCAAGCACTCAGCTTGGCTGCTAACGACAACAAAATCACCGTTATCGAAGATGTCGCTGCGAAGGATGCCAAAACTGCCGAGCTTGCCAAATTACTCAAAAAGATTGAAGCCAACAAGCGCGTGCTGATCGTCGTCGAGAACAAGAACGACGAGCTTGACCGCGCTGCCCGCAACCTACCTGACGTAAAATTAGTCCAGGCGAATTATGTAAACGTCTTTGACACCCTCAATGCCGACAAGATTGTCGCAACCGAAGGTGCCCTGAAGGCTATCACCGCATGGCTCGGAGGTAAAAAATAATGAGTAAGACTTTGATTCTGACTCCTCGCCTGAGTGAGAAGGCATATGGCGCAAGCCAGACCCAGAACACATTCGTGTTCGATGTGCCGAAAGACGCAAACAAGCACACCGTTGCTCGTGCCGTTGCTGTGCAATACGCAGTAACCGTTGAGGACGTGCATGTTGTGGTCGTCAAAGGCAAGACAAAGCGCACGGTTCGTAAAGGTGGCCGCGCAGCCAAAGGCCGACAGAGCGACGTAAAGAAGGCATACGTTCGCCTGAAAGACGGCGACACGCTGCCAATCTTTGCTGGCGTTGAAGAAGCTGCTGAAAGGCAAGAGCGCGTCGCTGAATTAGCTGAAAAAGCTACTGAAAAGCGCGCTAAAGACGCCGAGAAGGAGAAGAAATAATGGCAGTTAAAGCATACAAGCCGACCACTCCCGCCCGGCGCGGCATGACCAGCCAGGACTTCAGTGGTATTACCACCAAGAAGCCACTACGTTCACTGCTTGCACCAAAACGTCGCGGGAACGGCCGCAACAACCAGGGTCGCATTACAACTCGTCACCAGGGGGGCGGTGCTCGCAAATTTTACCGTATTATCAACTTTAAGCTGGCTCCCGGCACAAGCGCCGTAATCGAGCACATCGAATACGACCCGAACCGTTCAGCTCGCATAGCCCGTGTCAAAGAATCAGACGGTACATACCACTACATACTCGCATCTTCGGCTATGCGCGTTGGTCAAACCATCCAAAGCGGTGAAGAAGCTCCGATTGAACAAGGTAACCGTTTGCCACTCAAGAACATTCCGGTGGGTAGCGTTATACACGCTATCGAACTGCAGCCAGGCCGCGGCGCACAGCTTGTCCGCAGTGCCGGCAATAGCGCACAGCTGATGGCCAAGGAAGGCGACTATGTACAAGTCCGCCTGCCCTCAGGTGAAGTCCGCATGATCAACCAGGAATGCACGGCAAGCCTGGGCGTAATCGGCAACGTGCAGCACCAGAACGTGAAAATCGGTAAAGCCGGTCGTTCGCGTTACAAGGGTATCCGTCCGACCGTTCGGGGTGTCGTTATGGCCGCTGCCGACCACCCGCACGGTGGTGGTGACGGTGGCCGTCACGGCACCGCTAAGGCGCCACGTACGCCCTGGGGCCAGAAGACCTTGGGCTATAAGACCCGCCGGCGCAAATCCACGACTAAGTTTATTGTAAGAAGCCGTCACGCGGCCAAGAGAAAGTAAGGTAGGTAAGATATGAGTCGTTCACTCAAAAAGGGACCGTTCGTAGACTTCAAGCTTGCCAAGAAGGTGGCGGCGCTTGGATCTGAAGACCGAACAATTATCAAAACCTGGGCACGGGCATCCACCATTCCTCCGGAATTCGTGGGCCGCACCATCGCCGTCCACAACGGCAAAGTGCATGTTCCGGTTTTCGTGACTGAAAACATGGTCGGCCACAAGCTCGGCGAATTTTCACCGACTCGCAAGTTCAGCAGCCACGGTGGCAAGCTAGCGAAAGGTAAGAAGTAGGTAAGGATATGGCAGTACAAGCAATCGCAAAAGGAGTGTCACTCAGCCCGCGCAAAGTCAGCATGGTGGCTTCACTCGTACGTGGCCGCAGCGTCGAAGAAGCTCTGACTATTCTCGACTACACACCACGTCGTTCAGCTATGGCAGTCAAGAAAGTTATCGCCAGCGCCAAGGCAAACGCCGACCATAACCACAATCTGAAGCCAGACACACTTCGCATTGTCGAGATTACCGTAACCGCCGGTCCGCGTCTCAAGCGCTACCGTCCGGCAGCACATGGCCGTGCATTGCCATTCCAGAAGAAAACGTCGCACATCCGTGTCGTTGTTGACGGTGAAGCACGTGTGACCAAGAAACCAGCCAAAGCAGAAACCAAGGAGGCAAAGTAATGGGGCAGAAAGTAAACCCGATCTCGATGCGCCTCCAGGTCAACAAGGATTGGCGCAGTAAGTGGTTCGCTACGAAACGCGACTACGCGACGTACCTTCGTGACGACCTGGCAGTGCGCCAATTAATTCAGAATAAATTGGGTAGCCGAGCGGCTATCAACAAAGTTGACATCGAGCGCTCGCCGAACCTCGTAACCGTCACGATTGCAACTGCTAAAGCGGGTGTGGTGATTGGTCGCGGTGGTTCAGGTGCCCAGGAGCTAAAAGCAGCCATCGAAAAGATTTATGGTGTACCGGCTCGTGTGAATATTGAAGAAGTTAAGAAGCCAGAGCTCTACGCAAAATTAGTTGCCGAGAACATCGCCCATCAATTGGAACGCCGCATGAGCTTCCGCCGCGCTATTAAGTCAGCATCAGCCGCAACCATGCGCTCCGGCGCCAAAGGTATCCGCATCGAGGTCGCCGGCCGTTTGAATGGCGCTGAAATGTCTCGCCGCGAAAAAGAAGTAGCTGGTTCAGTGCCGCTACACACCCTTCGCGCTGATATCGACTACGCACAAGTTGGCGCACAAACCGTTGCCGGTGTTATCGGCGTGAAGGTCTGGATTTATAAAGGGGAGGCAATGTAATGTTACTTCCAAATCGTACAAAGTACCGTAAGGTACGTAAGGGTAAAATCCGCGGCGCTGCTACCAGTGGCAACTACATTGCGTTCGGCGATTTTGCACTGCAGGCCCAAGGTAATGAGCGCATTACCTCTCGCCAGATCGAGGCTGCTCGTCAGGCAATGACCCGCTACATCAAGCGTGGTGGTAAGATCTGGATCCGCATTTTCCCACACACTCCCGTAACGCGCAAGCCACAGGACGTAAAGATGGGCAGTGGCAAAGGCAACCCGGAATTCTTCGTAGCAAAAGTCCACGCGGGCACTATCTTGTTCGAGATGCGCGGCGTGAGCGAAGAAGTTGCCCGAGAAGCTATGCGCCTGGCTGCGCACAAGCTACCGGTAAAGACCAAGTTCTTGGTCCGGGAGGAGGCATAAACCATGAAGATTACAGACATTCGAAAACTTTCGACCACGGAACTTACTGCTCAGACCACAAAGCTCCGTGAAGAGATTGCGGAACTTAAGCGTCGCGTTGCAATGGGTGAAATCCAGAACGTACGTCAAGTACGTGGCAAGCGCAAGGACCTGGCACGAATGCTCACCGTGCTCGGTGAACAACTCGTAAAGGAGACAAAATAATGGCTAAGACAATTACCGGTATTGTTGCCTCAAAGAAGACAGACAAGACTATTGTCGTAGCCGAGTCTGTACGATTGACGCATCCAATCTATCGCAAGCAATACACCGTTACCAAACGGTTTATGGCCCACGATGATAAGAATGAAGCGCAAGAAGGCGACAAAGTAACAATCATTGAAACGCGTCCCATCAGCGCACGCAAGCATTTCAAACTCGAGCAAATCTTGCAGAAGGCTGGTGTAAAGCACGTTGAGCAAGAGAACCCGCTCAAAGAGATTGAAGAGCCCAAGGAGGAGCAGGCATCATGATCCAGCAGGAATCACGATTGAATGTTTGCGACAACTCGGGAGCTAAGGAAATCCTGTGCATCCGTGTCCTCGGTGGCACTCGCCGTCGCTATGCTCGCGTCGGGGATATCATCGTCGCGACTGTGAAAGACGCCAACCCGCAGGGTAACGTTAAGAAGAAAACCGTCGTCAAGGCAGTTGTAGTCCGCACCCGCGACCAGATCCGGCGCAAAGATGGCTCGACCATCAAATTCGACGACAATGCAGCAGTAATCATCGGTGATGACAAGCAGCCGCGCGCAACCCGCATCTTTGGCCCCGTGCCACGCGAGCTCCGCGACCACGGCTACACCAAGATTGTCTCGCTTGCACCGGAGGTACTCTAATGAACAAGCAAGTATTTAAAATCCGTTTGAAGAAGGGTGACACCGTCGTCGTTCGTTCCGGCAAGTACAAAGGCAAGACCGGTAAGATTACGGCTGTCCACCCAACCGAGAACAAAGTCACGGTCGAAGGCGTGAACATCGTCAAGAAGCATGTCAAACCGAACCGTGCATACCCGCAGGGTGGCATTGTCGAACTGACTAAGCCGATTCTGGTCAGCAAAGTCGGCATCATGGACCCAGGGTCCAAGAAGCCGTCCCGCATCGGTTTCAAAGTAGACAAAGATGGTAAGAAGGCTCGCGTGTTGAAGACGAGTGGAAAGGAGATCAAGTAATGGCAACTGCGACTAAGAAACCAGTTACTACCGCACGTCTCCGCGAACGCTACAGTGCAGAGTTTACTAAGGAACTGAAGAAAGAGCTGGAACTCGGCAACATCAACCAGGTTCCACGTCTTGAAAAAATTGTTCTGAACGTTGGCTTGGGCCGCGGCAAAGACGACAAGAAATTGTTTGAGACCGCTGCGAACACCCTTCGCAAAATCACGGGCCAACAGCCGGTTGAGACGTTCGCCAAGAAATCGATCGCCGGTTTCAAGCTGCGCGAAGGCAACAGGATTGGCCTGAAGGTTACCCTTCGTGGTGATCGCATGTACGAATTTATGGACCGCGTGATTACCGTCGTGCTGCCGCGCTTGCGCGACTTCCATGGGGTGAGCGTTAGGGCGTTCGACAAGTCCGGTAACTACAGCCTCGGATTCGTCGATCAGTCCGTATTCCCGGAGCTTACATTCGAAGAGACGACTACTACCCACGGCCTGCAAGTCATTTTCGTCATCAAAGCTGAGAAGCAGGTGCACGCTAAGGCATTGCTCGAAAAGTTCGGCATGCCGTTCGAGAAGGAGAACAACTAATGGCTAAGAAATCAATCGTTGTGCGAGACTTAAAGCGTCAGAAGATGATTCAGAAATACGCAGCCAAGCGTGCCGAGCTCAAGAACTTGGGCGATCAAGAAGGCTTGGCTAAGTTACCGCGCAACTCAAGCCCAACCCGTTGGACAAACCGCTGTATCGAAACCGGTCGCCCGCGCGCTTACATGCGTACATTTGGTCTGAGCCGTATTTCATTCCGTGAGCACGCAAGCAAAGGCGAAATCCCGGGCGTAACTAAATCGAGTTGGTAGAAAGGAGAAGGAAGAGACTATGATAACTACAACCGATCCAATCGCTGACATGCTTTCTCGCATCCGTAACGCAATTGCGGTGCGCAAGAATGAGGTACAAATGCCACACTCGAACGCAAAAGAGACAATTGCGCGACTGCTGAAGCAAAACAACTTCGTTGCAGACGTAAAAGTTGAAAAGGCACCTGTAGGCAAAACGCTCGTGGTAACCATTAACGGTATCGACGAAAACGCGCACATCACCGAAATTACCCGTTTGAGCAAGCCGGGCCGTCGCCACTATACTGGCGCCAAGGAAATCCCGACCGTCAAGCGCGGCCGCGGTATCGTAATCGTTTCTACCTCTAGAGGTATGATGACCGGCACCGAAGCCAAGAAGCAAGGTGTGGGCGGCGAATTAATTTGTAAGGTTTACTAATAAGGAATAGATAATGAGTCGTATAGGAAAACTGCCGATTACAGTCCCGAGCGGTGTGACAATCACTGTCGACCCGAATGAAATTGTCGTAGCCGGCCCGAAGGGCACGCTGAAGCAATTTACCATGCCGGGCGTAACGGTCAAACAAGAAGAAGACCAAGTAGTCGTGACTCGGGTCAACGACGATCCGAAGAACCGCGCCAAACATGGCCTGATGCGCGCGCTTTTGAACAACATGGTTCAGGGGGTGGCGCAAGGTTTCAGCAAGCAGCTCGAGATCAATGGTGTCGGTTACCGTGTGAATATGCAGGGCACTGACTTGAAGTTTAACCTCGGTTTCAGCCATGACGTCATTTACAAGCTGCCCCAAGGCATTACTGCCACTGTTGAGCAAAATAAAATCACCGTAAGCGGCATCGACAAACAGCAGGTCGGTCAGGTTGCGGCTGAAATTCGTGCCCTGAAGAAGCCGGAGCCCTACAAGGGTAAGGGCATTAAGTACGCCGACGAGCGTATCATCCGCAAGAGCGGTAAGTCAGGCAAGGAGAAATAATAATGAATAATCTTACGCATAAATTGCAGAAAATTGCGCGGCGCCAGCACCGCATCCGTGCCCGCATTACCGGCACGAGCGAGCGACCTCGCCTGAGCATCTTTATTAGCAATCGCCACATCAGCGCCCAGATTATCGACGATTCCAAGCAACACACGCTCGCATATGCAACGACGGTCGGTCAGAAAGTCACCGGTGGCAACATGTCAGAAAGAGCTGCATGGGTCGGCACCGAAATCGCTAAAAAGGCTAAGACTGCCAAAGTCAGAACGGTTGTCTTCGACCGCGGCGGCAGGCTGTATCACGGTAAAGTTGCTGCACTTGCTGATGCGGCACGTAAAGCAGGATTGGAGTTCTAGAGATGCCAGCACCGCAAACGAATCAGGACAGGCGACCTCGCCGCTTCACCGAAGCACCTGAAGAAAAATTATTTGACGAGCGCACGCTCAATATTGATCGCGTCGCTCGCGTAGTTAAGGGTGGCCGCCGATTCCGTTTCCGTGCGCTTGTCGTCGTCGGCGACCGCAAGAACCGCGTCGGTATCGGCAGTGCCAAAGGTGCTGACGTAACTGCAGCCGTCACCAAAGCAACCGAAGCCGCTAAGAAACACATGGTTCATGTGTCCCTCTACAAAGGAACGTTGCCACATGAAGCAGAAGCGAAAGTCAGTGGCGCGCACATTTTAGTAAAACCCGCAAGTCCGGGTACCGGATTAATCGCCGGCGGCGTCGTTCGAACCGTACTTGAAGTTGCCGGCGTACACAACGCACTAAGCAAGTCACTCGGTTCAACGAACAAGACCAACACCGCATACGCGACCATCGCCGCCCTTCAGTCGATTGAGCCTGCTAAGAATTGGATCACTGCGAAGCCTGCGGCCAAGAAAGCCCCTGCGAAGAAAACAGAGGAGAAATAACGATGAAATTTCACGAACTTACCGCCTCGAAGAATAAGAACGCAAAGCGCGTCGGACGTGGTATCGCTGCCGGCCAGGGCAAGACCGCTGGACGTGGCACCAAGGGTCAGAAGGCGCGTACCGGTTCTTCACGCAAACCCGGCTTCGAAGGCGGCCAGAATCCACTAATGCAACGATTGCCAAAGCTGCACGGTTTCCGCTCATACAAAGTAAAACCCGAAAACGTCTACACCGGCCAGCTGAATGAATTGAAAGCCAACACAATCGACAACTTTGTCCTGGCGGATGCTGGCTTAACAAGCAGCCCCTACGTAACCGTCAAACTGCTCGTAAAGGGCGACGTAACTAAAGCTGTTGCGGTCAAACTGCAGAACGCAAGTGACAACGCGGTCGCAGCCATACAAAAGGCCGGCGGCTCGTTCGAAGCAACCCCGAGGGTTGGTCAGTCCAAAAAAGAAAAAGCCGAAACAAAAGCCGGCAAATAATTCTGATATACTGGTCAACAGAACTGTTGAGCACTTGAGAAAGAGGGTACTGACGACGTGAACTGGAAAATTATTGCAAAATCGCTCGGGCACAAAGATATGCGCAAGCGTATTTTCGCCGTGCTCGGAATTCTACTTGTATATCGAGTCCTATGCCATATACCAGTGCCTCTGAACAATCCGCAAACGTTACGCCAAGTTCTCGACAATCTATTTAATTCTTCAAATACTCCGCAGCTATTAAGCTTCATCAACTTCTTAGGTGGTGGCGCCTTGGCAAACTTCTCGATCATGATCGCTGGATTGGGGCCATACATCAACGCCTCAATTATCATGCAGCTGCTGACTAAGGCTATCCCGAAACTTGAAGCGCTGCACAAAGAAGGCGAATTTGGCCAAAAGAAGATCAACCAGTATACCCGGATGTTGACGTTTCCGCTGGCTATCATCCAATCTATCGGCGCTATCTATTTAGTGCGACAGGCTGCCGAAAGTATCAGCGGCGTTGGCGATATTACAGCCAATGCGTCGATTATGCAATGGGTGCTGATGGTCGGCGCGCTGACCGGTGGCTCCATGTTGCTTATGTGGCTCGGCGAGTTGGTTACCGAACAAAGTGTCGGTAACGGTATTTCATTGATTATTACCGTTGGCATTGTGAGTCGCCTGCCGCAGACTTTTACGGAAATTGGTAGCACGATCTTCGGCCACAGCAATCACTGGCACCTATTTGGGAAAGATCTGCCGATCGAAGAGCATAACTTTTGGATTGGTACCATTCTACTTGTGTCGGCGATTATCGTGACCTGGCTCGTCGTGAAGCTAAACGAAGCATCCCGCAATATCACCGTCAACTACGCCAAACGCGTACAGGGGAATCGTACATATGGCGGCGTTACGACCATCTTGCCGGTCAAATTGATTACGGCCGGCGTCGTGCCTATCATATTTGCGGTCGCGTTCTTGAGTGTGCCAAGCTTCGCAGGACAACTTATGACCGGCGCGGGCAGCGCTCGACTCCAGCACATCGGGACGAACTTGGTTGCCTGGTTCCAGGCGCCGTCAGCCCAGACATTTGCCGCTGGCGGTTTCAGGCCGTGGATTTATCCGATCACGTACTTCCTGCTTGTATTCATATTCACGTTCTTCTATACAAGCATCACCTTTAATTCCAAAGAGATTGCGGAGAATCTCCACAAACAGGGCGGCTTTATCGAAGGTGTACGCTCTGGTTTGCAAACGGAAAAGTATCTCAGCAAGGTCGTCAACCGTTTAACACTTTTCGGTGCGATAAGCCTTGGTTTTCTCGCACTACTGCCGATCATTGCACAGGTGTACGTCAACCAAAATATCGCCATTGGCGGAACAAGTATCCTTATCTTAGTGTCGGTATCGCTCCAGACGCTCCGTGCTGTTGAGTCACGCGCACTCATGGTCACCTACGATCAGTACAGCCAGCCGGACTTCTTCTACGAATCAGAGTCAGAGCCATTGGAAGCCGGTACCGCGGAGCGTCGCTTCCGCTTCCTGCCGCGTCTTCCGCGAATGCCACGGCGCAATAAGTCGTAATGGAACGCGGAAAGCCCGTTAAAAACCCTTTGCAAACCGAGGTTAGAACTGCTATAATGAACTTTAAGTTATATTTATGGCCGCCAACAAGGAAGTAATCGAGTTAACGGGAACTATTGTCGAGACCCTTCCGGGTACTCAATTTCGTGTCGAACTCGAAAACGGCCATCAAATTATAGCTCACGTTGCTGGTAAGATGAGGAAACATTTTATCCGAATCGTACCTGGTGACAGCGTGACGGTTGAGTTGACCCCTTACGATCTCACGAAGGGCAGAATCACCTACCGCAAGTCATAGTTATTATCAATTTTAAGCAGTGTGTCGTGCACTAAAGAAGGAGCATGATCCGCATGAAAGTGCGTGCAAGTGTCAAGAAGATCAGTCCTGATGACAAGATCGTCCGCCGCAAAGGCAGACTGTATGTCATCAACAAATTGAAGCCGAAGCACAAGCAGAGGCAGGGTTAAGGTATGGCAGCAAGAATTTCCGGGGTAACTATCCCCAGTGACAAACAAATACAAATTGCGCTGACGTATGTCTACGGCATCGGCCCAAAGAGCGCTGCCGATATCGTGGCAGAAGCCAAGGTCGAGCCAACGGTTCGCGTCCGCGATTTGAATGATGCCGAAGTATCGCGCATCCAAGACGTTATTAACAATAAGTATACCGTAGAAGGTGAGCTGCAACGCATCGTTAGCGGCAACATCAAGCGTCTGAAAGATATCGGAGCCTATCGTGGCCTGCGCCACAAGATGAATTTGCCTGCCCACGGACAGCGTACTAAAACCAACGCGCGGACCCGCCGTGGTAAAAAAATTACAGTCGGTGGTACTGCTAAGAAGGTAGCATCAAAGACGTAGGTCTATGAGGATTTAAATATATGGCAGATACAACTACTACCACGAAAAAGAAGAAGACCAAGCGCAGCGTCCCAACAGGACAAATGCACGTCTTGGCTACGTTCAATAACACCATCGTTACCTTTACTGACCAGAACGGTGGCGCATTGACTGCGTCCAGCGCTGGCGCCTGCGGCTTCCGCGGTTCCAAAAAGGGTACTGCATATGCAGCCCAGGTGGCAGCTGAAAAAGCTGCGCAAGCCGCAAAGCAAACCTACGGCCTGAGCAAGGTTGAGGTATTTGTAAAGGGTGTGGGACTTGGCCGCGATGCCGCAATGCGCGCGCTCTATGGCCTGGACATTCATGTAGATAGTATTAAAGACGTGACGGGCGTGCCACACGGTGGCGTGCGCCCTAAGAAAGCACGTCGTATTTAGGAAGTGAGTAGATAGATATGGCAAGAGACACTCGCTCAATTGTAAAAATGTCCCGCCGCGAAGGCTACGCGTTACACCCAAAGGCGCACAAGGCTTTGGTAAAGCGCACAACTCCGCCAGGACAAGTGACTAATGGCCGCCGTCCGGCGAAGGCAAGTCAATACAGCTTGCAGCTTCGCGAGAAGCAGAAGGTCAAGCGCCTGTACGGTTTGCTTGAGAAGCAATTCAGTAACCTGATGAAGGAAGCTTCACGCGTACCCGGTCAATCGGGTCAGGTACTGCTGCAATTCTTGGAGCGCCGTTTGGACAACGTCATCTACCGCGCCGGCTTCGCGCCGTCACGCCGCGCCGCCCGTCAGCTGGCCACACACGGCCACTTCACACTGAACGGCACTCGTGTGGACGTTCCATCAATCCGCGTTAAAGAAGGCGACAAAATCGTCCTGCGTGATGCGAGCAAGAACACTGAGTACTTCAAGAAACTCGATGATGTCAGTCCGGCTCCAAGCGCCACTCCGGCTTGGCTGAAAGTTGACCGCAAGAAGTTCGCAATAACCGTCGCCGGCATGCCGACACGCGACGACGCTGAACCAGAGATCAGTGAACAATTAATCGTAGAATACTACTCGCGTTAAAGGGAGGAATTACAAAAAATGTCAAACACGATTTACACACCAGGCCTCGTCAGCGTCGATGACCACAGCGCCACCAGCGCTACCTTCGCGATCGAGCCTCTGTATAGCGGCTACGGCATGACGCTCGGCAACTCTCTCCGTCGCGTACTGCTCTCAAGCATCGCGGGTGCAGCCGTTACTGGCTTCAAGATTGAAGGTGTAACGCATGAATTCACCACCGTTAAGGGCGTCAAAGAAGATGTCGTGGACATCATGATTGCGCTCAAGGGCGTACGCTTCCGCGTATTCTCTGACGAGCCACAGAACCTTCGCATCGTAAAACAGGGCAAGGGTCCTGTCACCGCTAAGGACATTCAGGTAAACGCAGATGTCGAGGTTGTCAATCCGAGCCACGTCATCGCAACTGTCGACGACGACAAAGCGAAGTTCGTAATGGACCTCGTCGTGGAAGTCGGCCGAGGTTACCGCACTATCGAAGAAACTACCGCCAAGAAAGCCAGCGACATGATCGCGCTTGACGCTATCTTCAGTCCGGTTCAACGGGTTCGCTACAAGGTAGAGAACACACGTGTCGGTCAGATGACCAACCTGGATAAGCTGCTTCTGACAGTCGACACCGACGGTTCTATTACACCCCGTGATGCGTTCGAAGAAGCTGCTGCGATCTTGGTCAACCAGTACACCGCGCTCGCCGGCAAAACTCGCGTAGCCGCGCCTGAACCAATGGTGCCGGCGTCAGCCCAAGGTTCCGTACTCGATGACAACGGCGACGAGCCGACCGCACTCAACACTCCTATCGAAGATTTGAACCTGAGCGCCCGTACTACCAACGCACTCATCAACAATGACATCCACACAATCAAAGATCTGTTTTCTTTGAGCGATGCAGAATTGCGTGATCTGAAGGGCTTTGGCAGCAAAGCGTTGGATGAAGTTAAAGAGAAAATGGCAGAACTGGAGCTCTAAACATGCATCGTCACGGATATCAAGGAAGGAAGTTTCACCGCGAACGCGATCAACGTCGCGCATTGGTGAAGGGCCTAGCTGACTCGCTCGTCAAGTACGAGTCAATCGAGACCACGCTTCCCAAAGCCAAAGAATTGGTCCCCTACGTTGAAAAACTCATTACTAAGGCAAAGAAAGGCGATTTACACAACCGCCGCCAGGTAATCAGCAAATTGCAAACCAAGGAAAGCGCGCACAAGCTTGTCGACGAGATCGCGCCGAAACTGCAAGGTCGCAACAGCGGCCACGTCCGCATCGAGAAAACTCGTGCGCGCCGCGGCGACAACGCTCAGCTGGCACGCGTCAGCTTTGTCGATGACCTCAAGGAAGCTCCGGTTGCAAAGCCCGTAGTAGCTGAAACGAAGAAGCCTGCCGCCAAAACTCCGGCTAAAAAGCCGGCTGCCAAGAAGGAGGCCAAATAATGAAGACCTACTCTGCAAAGCCGACTGATGTTACCCGTAAGTGGTACGTGATTGACGCAAGCGAAGCTCCGCTTGGCCGCGTCGCGACACGCATTGCTACATTACTTACTGGCAAAGAAAAGCCAATGTTCACTAAGCACATCGACTGCGGCGACTATGTCGTAGTAATCAATGCCAAGGACATCCAAGTTACCGGCAAAAAAATGCAGGCCAAGATGTACTACCACCACAGCCACTTCCCGGGTGGCCTGAAGGAAGCTACCTTGGGCGAGAAAATGGAAAAAGACCCGACGCACGCGCTGTATCACGCCGTACGCGGTATGCTCCCGGTAAATAGGCTACGTGATGCCCGTTTGGAACGGCTCAAAATCTACGCCGACGCTGAACACAGGCACGAAGCACAGAAGCCTGAAAAGATTTCAGTAAAGGAGAGTAAGTAGCATGGCAACCGAACAGAAATACTTCTACGCCCTCGGTCGCCGCAAGAGCGCAACTGCCCGCGTTCGTCTGCAGAGCGGCAAGGGCAGCATCGTAATCAACGATAAACCAGCCGAAGCGTATCTTGGCGACAGCAAGTCACTCCTGCACGAGCTGGTGCAGCCGTTTACCGTACTCGAACAGGAGAACAAATTCGATATCACGGTTCGCGTCACCGGTGGCGGCCACGCATCACAAGTTGATGCAATCCGTCTCGGCATTGCGAAGGCCTTGACCCTCATGAACGAAGACCTCAAGGGCACGCTCAAGCGCGCAGATTTGCTCAGCCGTGACCCACGTGAGAAAGAACGAAAGAAGTTCGGACTCAAGGGCGCCCGCAAGCAACGCCAGTTCACCAAGCGTTAGCGTGTACGGCTCAATCATCAAAGCAGGGCACGAAAGTCCTGCTTTTTTGGTGGGCTTTCACATACAGAAGAAAAGATTAACAAAGCACCATAGAAACGTCAGCAACCGCACTTGGCATGTGGAGGATTACCCCAGCAAATTCAACATAGCGTCGATACGTGACAGCGAATCGATAGCGGAAGATAATTTTTTCGTATACAAAATCAAAAACTTGCGTCTTCATATCGCTCCTGCTATATTTAAATAATATGAACAAATTAAGCCAGATTTTCTTCTATTGGTTTACCGGCCCGCGACTGGCGGTTTGTTCTGTGCGTTTGCCAATATATAAGTAAACCAATTCTCGAACACATTAAAGAAACCGCCAACAGGCGGTTTTTTTTAGTTTGAACAACCTCAAAAGGAAAACGTAATGCCCCCTACCACATCATTAGAAGCTATTGGCTTAAATCAATGCAGGCTTCCCGCCGTCCCCTCGCTCGAAGATATGGAGCTCGAAGGCTGGACAATGACCGACGATGCAATGCTTCAACAATATGCCGACCAGCAATCAATCAAGAATGTGCTGACGGGAGCTGACAATCGTTACGTTTTCATGGCCGGACCTTGCGCTGTTGACAATAACAGCCTCGAGGTCCAAAGTGGCGATGGACCACTATACGATGCTGTCGTGTTCCAGGATGCCCTGCGCGCTGAGCTGAGGCGTGCTACCGGAAATGATCCCCAGCGCCTCGCACTCATAATGGCAGCAACCGCTGCGCTACTAGAGAGAGCAGGCTTTCGAAAGCCGCGCTCCAAAGGGGGCTCCGCCGGTATCCTTGCCAGCGATCCGGTGCACGCGAAAGTCATCGCCACGGAAATGGCCAACAACGGCGCGGAAGATCCTGATATAAAAATGTCGCTCGCCACGGAGCTGGCAGACCCGCAGGACCTTGAGATGCAGAGTCTCTTCAGTATGCTGTGGTCAGGCGCTCGCCATAATAAAATGACGACACTCCGACATAGCGCATCGGCACCAATCTTGGTGCAGCACAGCCTTAATCTGTTATACATGCTTCAAAACCCGCGCATTGACCTTGCTGATGCGCGGACTGCCGCAAAAACCAACCCGGTCCTATACAACTTGTTCACTGATGTCGAAGAACATGGACTATCGGACGGAGAAAGCCGAGCCGCCCTGATCCATGGAATTGTCGACTACCATCGTAAGCCGTTCTTGTTCAAGATTGGCGAAGACAACGACATCACTACTGCTTTTGACAGCCAAACGGTCGCGGCAAGTCCGCAACAAAATACCTTCACCGCGAAAGACGGCAGACAACGCGGGCCGCTCTGGACAGTTGGCAATGAAAGCACGGGCATCCTCTTCCGCGGTGGCGTAGAATTGACGCCCGAAGCGCTCAGGAATGATCTGCGCCTGGTACAGCAACAGGTTGACGCAAGGCAGCAGCAAACCAAAAAACATATAGCCTGGGGGGCTGACTATTCGCACCGGACGGCACTGCAGTGCACCGGTGGTAAGCGTAGTGAAATCGGACAAATTATGGCACACCAGATCGTCCTGGAAGAAATCAAAGCCGGCAACATCCAGCCGCAAATATTTATGATGGAAAGCACCATTTACCCGGGCCACAAAGAGCAAAAAGAATGGGGATACAGCACCATTGACCGGACAGTGTCAGCCCAGACTGCGGCAAAGATGATTGTCGAGCTGGCTACACTGCTCGTGAGCACGCAATAATTTCGGTTTATCCTATATAATGTAATTAGCATGAGTAAACAAGTAATTTTGACTGGCCTTCGGGCTAATAACGATTTGCATATCGGCAACTATTTTGGCGCTCTGCTGCCAATGGTTGACATGGCGAACAAGCACGCCGGCGAATATCAAATAAACCTGTTCGTGCCCGATCTGCACAGCTTCACCACGCCCATCGACCACCGCAGTTTATACGCGCAGACGATGCACAACCTAAAAATCTTTGCTGCCGCCGACCTGGACCTGCAAAACCCGGATTTGTATTTATACCGCCAAAGTTACGTTCCCGCCCACAGCGAACTCACCTGGATCCTCGACTGTTTCACCGGTTTCGGCCAGATGGGCCGAATGACTCAATTCAAAGACAAATCCACAAACTTGCAATCTGGCTCCTCGGGCGGCTCGATAAATGGGTTTCTAGAGAATGTAGATGGTGAGCTAAAGGTTAATCTCGAGAAATTGGATGCAGCAGCCTATCAGCAAAATCCCCCTGATCGCGTTAGCGTCGGTCTTTTCAACTATCCCGTACTCATGGCTGCGGACATCTTACTCTACCGTGGAAGCTACGTACCGGTGGGGGATGATCAGACGCAGCATTTGGAGTTTACTCGGGATATTGCCGAACGGATGAACAAGCAATTTGCGGATGTATTTCCAGACGGGTTGTTTACCGTGCCATTACCGGTCACGAAGCAACATGAATTCTTTGGCAAGGATCAAGGTCTGCGTATTCGCGACTTGCAGAATCCATCCAAGAAAATGAGCAAGAGCGACGATACTGGCAAGGGCGTGATTTTCCTTGGCGACGACCCGGAAGTTGCAGCGAAGAAAATTATGAGCGCGGAGACCGATTCACGCGGAGAAATTCCGGGTAAACTTGACTACGAGAAGCAACCTGGCGTCAGCAACTTGCTCCAAATTTTCGCATTGCTTGAACAGAAGCCGCTTGATACAGTCATTGCTACTTGGAAGGGGAATACCAGCTATGGTGAGCTGAAGCAAGCCGTGGCCGAAAAAGTCAAAGCATTCCTGACGGATTTCCAAGCACGCTTCAACCAAGTCGACGAGCAAGCATTACACTCCAAACTCGAATCTTCTGAGTACGCCATGAACGAAGTTGCCAATACGACACTTGCACGCGTGCAACGTGCGGTCGGCCTGCGCCCGAAGAAATCACGCGAAGCCCGGCTAGCAGGAAGCACTCCCAAACCGCAAGCCATCGGCACTGACCATTTTGCTAAAATTGACATCCGCATAGGGACCGTGACTGCAGCCGAGAAAGTAAGCGGCAGCGACAAGTTGATCAAACTCCAGGTGAATCTTGGCGACCAAAAGCGGCAAATCCTGACCGGTATGCAGGCGTTTTACCGACCGGAAGATTTTATCGGTAAGCAAGTACCCATTTTGGTAAATTTAGCGTCCCGCACTATGCAGGGCGAAGAAAGCCAAGGGATGTTGCTGGCGCTCGAGGGCGAAAATGGGCCGGTCTTCTTGACACCAGAAAAGCCGCTCCGTAATGGCTCTCCTCTCACGTAATGAGTAATCTTGAAATTTCGCGCGCCCAACGACTCGACCAAAAAGTAGTGGAGCTAGTGCCGGCACTCAGCCGCGCATACGCGGCCAAATTGATAGAGCAAGGCAAAGTGTCCGTCAATGGACGACTTGCTACCAAGCCGGGAGAAAAACTGCGATCGACCGACAAAGTTCAGGTAGACTACGATGTGATCGAGCTGGAACAAATTCCGAATATTGAGTTGCCGGTTTTGTATGAAGACGATAGCTGCATCGTCATCAATAAACCGGTCGGCGTACTGACGCATAGCAAAGGCGCGTTCAACCCAGAGGCGACCGTCGCCACGTTTTTGCGCAGCCGCATTAACGGGATGGTCGGGGAACGCGCGGGCATTGTACACCGTTTGGACCGCGCTACAAGCGGCGTAATAATCTGCGCCAAGAATCCGGCGGCACTAAGCTTCCTGCAAAAGCAATTCTCCCAGCGCAAAGCCAAAAAGTCCTACACGGCCATCGTAGCAGGCCATCTTGAGCCAGAGCACGCCATCATTGATATGCCCATCGAACGCAATCCGAAAGCACCGGCAACATTCCGCGTCGGCCCGAATGGCAAGTCCGCGGTTACCGAGTACGAAGTAGCGCAGACGAGCGTACATTACAGCCTCCTCACGCTCAGACCGCAAACCGGCCGCACCCACCAACTACGCATCCACCTGGCCCATCAAGGCCATCCGATAGTCGGCGACACATTATACGGCGGTGAACCTGCGGAGAGACTTTTCCTGCACGCGCTTAGCCTTGAAATTACGCTGCCGAGCCGCAAACGCATGACATTTAGCGCGCCATTACCTAGAGTGTTCGCGCAAAAAATGGAACAAGACAGTGCCTGAGTTGGTACTTCATCCAACCACCAAACTGGAGCTGGAGCAATTCGCCCGCCGACCCTCACACGCCGTCATGCTCGTCGGTAGTGAAGGCATAGGCAAAATGGCTGTTGTACGGCAACTCGCAACCGAACTGCTACGACTGCAGACCACGGAAGCGCTTGAACGTTACCCATATTTCCGTACCGTAGCCCCGGATGGGCAGGCTATCTCCATTGACACTGTCCGCGATTTGTTAAACTTCACTAAGCTCAAAATCGCTGGCAACGAACAAGGAATACAGCGGATTATTGCGATAGACGAAGCGCATACTATGACTTCCGAGGCGCAGAACGCCCTCTTGAAGCTGCTTGAAGAGCCGCCGGAAGGAACCGCATTTCTGCTCACTGTATCGAATGCCCACGTTCTGCTGCCTACTATACACTCCCGCACCCAACAGGTCACCATAAAGCAACCAACGCGCGAAGACCTTGAAGCGTATTTTGTGACGCAAGGATTTGATGCACCGAAGATACAAAGTGCCTATCTAATGAGTGGGGGGTTGCCTGGGTTGATGCACGCCCTCTTGCATGAGAGTGAAGATCACCCGCTCACCAAAGCAGTTACCCAAGCAAGGAACCTACTGCGCGTCAGCACGTTTGAACGCTTGGCGATCGTCGATAGTTTGTCCAAGCAAAAACAGGAATCTATGCGATTGCTTTTTGTTTTACAGCAAATGGCACATGTTGCTGTCACACAATCGGCCGCCAAAGGGGCGAACAACCAATCAATCAAGCAATGGCAGCGCATCCTATCAGCTGCCTATGATGCGGAAAATGGGCTACGTTCAGCAGCGCAGCCAAAGCTTGTGCTTACCAACCTCATGCTGAGTTTGTGATTTTACGCCTGAACGCATATAATTTTAACCACTATGCTTGAGCTCGTAATCCTTGCCGGCTTCGCTGTGCTGGCATACTTTAATACGACTGTACATGACGACGAATATGCGAACGTGTCGCGTAAGGTCGGCGATCGTTTAGGTAAACTTTGGGATATCGCCCATCAAGGCATGCGTGAAAACCGCTTTTTGCGTGCCGAAAAAGCCTTACTCACGATACTGAAAATTGACGAAAAGAACGCCGCAGCCTACAACCGTCTCGGAATTTTGTATGCCAAGCAGAAGGAATACCGCGACGCTATCGACTGCTTCGAGATTGCGTCAAGTATCGAATCAACGCCGTCTAGCCTGCATAATCTTGGGCTTATTTATTATGAGACGGAAAACTACGAGAAGGCGGCAATCGCATTCGAACAGGCACTCAAACTCGAAAACAATCTGGCAGCCCGCCACGTCGCGTATGCCAAAGTACAGGAAAAGCTCGGCAACACCAAACTCATGATTCAGGAATTGGAAACTGCTGCGGAACTAGAGCAAAACAAGGAAGCTCTCACTCTCTTACACAAGGCATACCTGGCCGCCGGCATGCAACGCGAAGCCGACATGATAGAACAGCGCATCCACAAGCTCATCGTGCCCGCAGGCCGGCCCAAGCGCATCATTCGTCCTCGACGCGTTGCTATTTAAGGCGCGCTAACATCGTCCACTCACCTCATCTTTTTTAACTGCATTGCGATATAACCTCTGTTCTGGTAGACTATTGTCTGATAAACGTATAAGCCACCTTAGCTCAGCTGGTTAGAGCATCGGTTTTGTAAACCGAGGGTCGTCGGTTCGAATCCGACAGGTGGCTCCAGTACATTAAATCCAAAATTCCATTCCACGACTAAATGGAATTTTATAGTGAGGAATATAGCAGAAACCCGAAGCTTTTGCCGCCCGGCAAAACGAGGAAGAAGCGTAGGTTCCGACACGCAGGGATACCCAAGCGGTCAACGGGGGGTGACTGTAAATCATCTGGCTTCGCCTTCGGGGGTTCGAATCCCTCTCCCTGCACCAACTAAAATGGCTCGTCGTAAGACGGGCTATTTTAGTTGGTATGAAATTACGAATATTTCCTATTCTAAAATTACAAAGAGATCTTACGGGGATCCCCAATCTGTGGTCGTCGAAAGAATACGTTCATAAAAGTGCGCGTCCGGCTCATGCTAATATGAGATATGGAATGCTTAAATACCTTTCACGGCACTTCAGTTCTAGCCATTTCCGTCAAGCGCTTGCCTTGCTCTTGGTTGCAGGCGTCAGCTATGCAGCTTTGCCAATTACCCATGCAGCTAGTACTACCGGCACCACCCAGGCTGAGAACGGTAAGCTTGGCGGGGGAGCGTCCATCATCACTGATGGGGGTGCCTCGGGTGGCAAGGCCGTACAGTTCCACCCTGCATCATCCGGGGGTGGTAGTGGTGGCAGCACCGGCGGAAGTGGCGGGAGTACTAGCGGCGGAGGCGGTAGCTCCGGGGGTGGTGGCAGCACAGGTTCAGGCTCTACCACGCCATACGCAAGCGCTCTGAGCAGCTACAAAACCCTCACCCAATCATACACTGCCAGCCAGATGATCTCCGGCAACTGGGCTCAGAAGGCCAATGACACTCAGGAAGGTGGAAGCACGTGCTCTCTATCCAACACTACTTACGATAGTGCAAGCACCGCTGTAAAACTGTACACGACAGCTACTGGTGGTAGCTGTGCGGACATGAGGTCGGCCGCCACGGTTCCCACGAAGAACGCGGTAATCGAATCGGAGATCTCCATGCCCGGCAGCAGCTCAACCAATATGCTGGACTGGGGCAGCCTCTGGACTGATGGCGCAAACGCCAGTGGCCAGGAAAACTGGCCTATTACAGGCGAGGTTGACGCCGTAGAGACTCAGTTCGGACAGAGCTACGTCAGCATCCACTGTGGTTGTATGCCAGACTTCAATGCATCGAGTGACTCACCGACCGAAGTCTGGACCACGGAGCCCAGCGGCTGGGAAGATGCGGACACCACATACGCTAAGGCCTCTGGGTCAAACATCGGGCCGGGCTGGACCATAGTAGATATCGCCTTCAATAGCGACGGGTCAGCCAGCATATACTACAATGGCAAACTGTACGTTACCGTCCCCGCTTCGGCGCTTACCTGGAATACTGGTCATACGTACGTGGTTTGGGGAATTAGTGCGGGCTATACCACCAGCGGCTGGCCAACGGGCGCCGCTTCCGAAGAAGTTAAGTACCTGAAGGTGTTTACGAAGTAGTTCGACATCAAAAATAACTAGTAAAGCACAAACGTGTTGTGTAGAATAATACTCAACAATGCCCGACAAGAAACCACATACCAAGCCAAAAAAAGGCGCTGACAATAGTATAGTTGCGGCTTCCGCCCCTAAAACAGCAAGTGCGAGCACGGATGCCAAGCCTCTTAAATCTACCCCTTCCTCAAGGGATCAGCGCAAGCGTCCGTTGTCACAACGATTACTCCCGTCAGGGCTGAATAGGCAATCTCGCACAACCAAACTTTTAGCTAAACAAAGGTTAATTAGCATAGTAGTGGCTGTGCTGCTTCTCAGTGGCGCCACCTATGCCGCAGTAGTGTATCTGTCAAACACCCCCGACTATGTGTATGCTCGGGGTATCGAAAACAGCGGCAAATTAATCGATAACCTCGCCATGTATGCACAACAGCTTCAATCGGCCCCATATAAAAGCATGGCCTTAGATGGCAGCATGCAGGGAAGAGACATATTGGGCCACTACGACATTGACCTGAGCGGCACCGAAAATAGAAACGGCGACGGCCTGTTCACAGCATCCGGAGATGTTGATGGCATGCCCTTGAATTCAACCATTCGGATGGTAAGCGTAGGAGGGAATAGTCTGCCTGATGCTTACGTGAAATCCAAGGACCTCAACGCGCTTAAGCCCCTCATCGGTGTTCAAGGATTGCCGACGTTCGACCAGTTCGACAACAAGTGGATCGTGATCGATCACAATCTTCTTGAGTCTTATGTCGACAACCTTATGCGGATCGCCGACAAGAGCATTGATAAAAAGCAGCCATCTCCGAGCCCTACACTTGCACAGATATCTGATGCGCTTTCAAAGGTGCAAGCGGTGGGCAAGCGCTATCTCTTCACGACAAATAGCACGACAGCTGTGTTTAAAAAGACTTCTTTCATCGGCACCGAAACCAACGACGGTCGACAGCTCAATCATTACCGTGTCACCTACAACTCAGCCCACTTGGCGGCATTTCTACAAGCGTTTGGCCAAGCCCTCGATGGCAGCCAGCTTAATACGTGGTCCCGGGAAGTTAGCGGCGGCAAAAGCCTAAGCCAAACACTCAGCCTAAGTGCTATGGATCATGGTATGCAACCGTCAAGCGGCAACAGCGGTGCGGCGGACATATGGATTGATCGAGATGCCAAAGTTATAACGAAGGTGCAATTCAACAATCCTTCGCCCACCCTCTCATCTATCGTGGTCACACAGGGGCATACTGGCGGTAATTTGTATCCTTTCTCAGTTACGTACAATGGCAAAGATAAAAATAACTCTACTTACGCCGCAACGGTGAGCTTCACACTGAATGCAAGTACGCATGCGGCAACATTCGCCTTTAGTAACCGCAGCCAGACAGACGGTCTGCTTGACGTGCTAGACGCGCACGTCCGTCTTACTCCAAGCGATACTACGATACACGTAACCACACCGTCCGGTGCGACACCCTTCTTAACCGCCTTGGGCCCAAGCGGGCTAAGCGACCTGGCTAAACCATAGGGTGGTATACTGACGCAATGAATACTAGACGAAAAGATAGCCGCATGGGCATTTTGAGCCTGACTATGATACCGGTCTCAGTTATCGGGTCCGTTGCTTTTTCGCTTATATTCTTATCTGCTCCAATCGGCATTGTTAGCGGAATAGTCGCAGCAAAACGCGGGAATAAAACTGTCGGCATTGCGGGTGCAACAATTAACGCCTTGCTGGTCGTTGGTCTACTGGCTGTTTGGCTATGGGCTGCCACAAAAAAGGGGGACTAAGCAACCCGAGGCTCATTGTAGTTCCACACGAGCAGTCCCCTTAAAAGTCAAACGCTCCGAGGGTGATATAAATAGTCCATTGTTTGGAAAATACAGTACTTTCTGGTAGAATTCAATCTGTTAAATGCCGTCGTAGCTCAGTGGTAGAGCACTTCCATGGTAAGGAAGGGGTCTCGGGTTCAAATCCCGACGACGGCTCCAGTAAAGTCGTTGTATATTATTCAAAGAACTACTTTTGACGGCAAACTTGACGGCTACGGCTGTCATTTTTTTGTAAAGAACTATCGGAATTCACATATTCAGTAAACGACGCTACCTCAGTCGGCAGCCTATTTCGAGCACGGTGAGCCTTTCTCCTATACGTAGGCTGAAGATAGGGCAATTATTTTGCGACATCACTCCTGGGGGAACACGCTAACCAGTTACTGGGCTGCGAACGGCTGCGGCCAGTTGTTTTAAAGAGATGCCCTGGGTCAGAAATTTATCTTTGTATTAAACTAACTTACCTTTTATAGTATTTCTTTGAGTGAACCATCCCAGAAAGGTTATCTAAGACTGCGCAACATGCACAGCCACTCGTTCTTTAATGTGTACCTACAACCCTGTGAAAGGGGGATTCGATGCGACCGCATCGGATCAGGAGCAAGGGAGTCTCAAGACTCCGAAACCTACTATCAGCCTCAGCCCTCGCAGCCGGGCTCGTCGTGGTGCCTGCGGGCGCTGCGATGGTCGCTTCGGCGGGAACGGCGATGGCGAGCAGCGATGGCGGCTACCCGTGGGCAAGCGCTCCTTGCTCATGGACGGGCGACACATCACCTACGAAATGCGTCAACCCAGCCGACCCGAACAACGTAAACGACTGGTACGACTGGGGCGAGCAAACGCTTCCGTCGGGTGATAGCTATACGACCAAGGTCAACGGCTACTACCAGTACGACCAGTGGGGCTACCAGTTCCGCAACTGCACGTCGTTCGTGGCGTGGAAGATCAGTCAGGAATTCCCCGGAACCAGCACCGCTGGCTGGGGACAGGCTTACCAGTGGTCAAGCAATGCACCGAGTAGCAAGGTGCATCCTGCGTCTGGCTACACACCACAAGTCGGCGACATCGCTGTCTGGGGTACGGAAGTCGGAGCCGATGGCCACGTCGCATATGTCGCTTCCGTAAGTAACGGGGTCGCGACGTTCGACGAGTACAACGTGGCCGAAACCGGGATCTACACCGACGCCTACACGTCGACTAACCATCCTGGTGCGCAGGCCTCGCCTGATTACTACATCCATCTAGGGACACCGCTCGATGGTGGTGGAGGCGACTCGGGCACCGGCTACCAAATCGCCTTCCAGGCAGCCGGTTCTGGCGACCTGTACCTGAAAGGTACCACTGCCGGCGGCAGTACTGGCCTGGGTGTCGCTGGCGGCACAAGCCCATCGATCACGGCTCTATCTGCCGGGAGTTACGAAGTTGCCTTCCAGGCGGCCGGTTCTCATGATCTGTGGACGTACGGCGCTATCGGCACTTTCGATACTGGCCAAGGAATGATGGCGGGCACCAACCCGAGTATCACGGCTCTACCGAGTGACGGCTACGAGATAGCCCTCCAGGCCAATACCGGCTACCTGACCGTGAACGGTACCGCCGGAACATTCAATACGGGGCAAGGGATGGCGACAGGCACAAGTCCAAGCATAATTTCCTGGTCGTCGGGCGCCTACCGTGTCGCCTTCCACGCGGCTAATGGTGATCTGTGGATCTGGGACTCTTCTACGGGGGCAACCGACACAGGCTTGGGCATGGCCTCCGGTACGAGTCCAAGCATGACGGCTATGCCAAGTGGCGGCTACCAAATCGCCTTCCAGGCAGCCGGTTCTGGCGACCTGTACCTGGCAGGAAGCGCCGCTAACGGAAGTACCGGTCTCGGTATGGCTGGTGGCACCAACCCCTCGATCGCGCAGCTGAAAAGCGGCGGCTATGAAGTCGCCTTCCAGGCCGCAGGCTCAGATGATCTATGGGTATACGGCAACGCTGGGACAGGTAATCAGGGGCTTGGCGTAGCGTCTGGCAGTAGCCCAACTATCACAGGGCTATCTGGTGGCGGCTACCAAATCGCCTTCCAGGCAGCCGGTTCTGGCGACCTGTACCTGAAAGGTACCACTGCCGGCGGTATCACGAGTCTCGGTATGGCTAGCGGTACAAGCCCCGCCATCTGCTCACAGTAGATTTGTAGGTACACAAGGCAAGCATTCGCTAGCCATTTAGGCTAATGTAACGCTTCGCCTGCGCGGGGGTGGGAAACATGAAGATCTCCGGGCAGCCAGCCTGTGAGACCCCACCCCTGCGTTTGTACTATCTATGAATGTTAATGAGCTACTCATTGAAGACTAAGAATCTTGTTTATGGATCATCCATGATCAACACTCCAGTTTTGACGGCAGCACTGACGGCTACGATGCCGACCAACCATGACCTCCGCCAGTCATCGAGCGTACTCTTTATTCCTTGGGCGCGCTTCAACAAACTCCTCTCTGGCGAAATGGTAAGGAAGGGGTCTCGGGTTCAAATCCCGACGACGGCTCCAATTACAGTCGGGGTAACAGGGCGCCTAGATGGGGCGTTCTTTTAATTTGGCTAGATAGCCGAGATAGCTGGCAATGACATGTACCAGCAGCCACAGCAATAATAGCCACACGTATTGCAAGAAATGAAGATGCACGAATGGCGCGGTCGCCACGGCGCCGCCGATTATGTAATCAGTTTGGTCAAACGGGAACCAGCCCTGACCGGGAGCCACGCCGCGCTGACGCTTAAAAAAGCTCTCAATCGCATCACCCAGCAGAGCGCCAAGACCGAACAACGGGCCTAATATGAGTGTTGGTAGTTGTGTATAGTCGACTTCTTTGGTTAGTGTAGCAGCCCAGCTAGTGTGACCTACTAAAACCTGTTGCAGCCAAAGAACCAATGTGGCAGCTATGATGCCACCGATAAGCCCGCGCCATGTCTTGTGTGAACCAAGCACACGCTTGCCATGAAAGGTATGCCCCAGGTCCATCGGCGCGTCGTATTGAGCGAGGAAGGGAATTTTCGCTAGAAAGATCGGCGTAGCATTAGCGCAGCCTGCAGGCAAAAAGAACCACAATGCAAAGAGTATATCCTTAAACATGCAATCTCTTCCTGAGCCGGTTCATTTTTGGGTGAAGTACGCCCCGCAATCCTGGAAAACTGGCTTGATGTGTCGCATCGCGCAAAAGCTCGGCTAGCGTATCACGCGTGGGCGGCTCGGCGATAACGCTGAACGTTCTACCCCAACCGTGTCTGCCATGCGAATCGCTACTAGCAGCTCCCGGCACTCGGTGCTCCTTAGCCCAAGCTATGGCCTCTACGGATCGGTTCTGGAACACGGCCCGGCCGTTCCGCGTCTCGACGATAGCGACATATTGGGTAATCTCATCCAGGGCCGCCCGCGACAGCCCTTTACGCACGGTCTCGAACGGATGCGGCACATATACCAGACCGCCTCGGTCGTGGATGGCCTTTGCAGCTTCAACAACTGACATACCTGCGGGAATTTTGTCTTGTAGGTAAAGACCAATAATTTCACCTTCGGCAGTGGTAATCTCCTCACCAATAATGATTTGATCGCCAAGGGATTTGTGTAGTTCGTGTGCAAATTCTATAGTGTTGTGATCTGTAACGCCAATGAAGTCGAGCTTGCCGCTTGCCAACATCTCCCGGTAATCGTTATACGACAAACCGCCGTCAGGCGATGCCGTGGAATGGGTATGCAGATCAAGCTTATACATGCTATCCCAGCTGCTTGCTAATACGGCGTAATCGGCCAAGCGCTGTAGTGCCGGCAAATATCGCAATGAACGCCGCAGCAATGGCGAGCTGATTGGACAACAAGCCAGCAACAAGCACTGTCATACGAATCTCAAACGTCAGCAATCCATCGAAGAACATCTTATTGAGCGTTGCATGCGGAATATTTTTCTTGCTTGAGGCGACTGCAGCCTCGCCTTTTGCTTTTACATAGCTTACCGTGACCGAGGCTCCGCACGCAGCAGCAGCCCAAGCGGCCGTAGCAGGGTGACTGCTGAGCGCGAGCGCATAGCCGACGCCACTGTACAAAAGCACCTCCTTCATGCGGTCCGTAGAAGCGTCAAGTAACATACCCCTTTCGCTTGCGCGCCCTTGAACTCTCGCCAAAGCGCCATCGAGCGAATCCAGCACGCCAAATATAGCGAGCAGCACGGCAGCCCAGATGTTATGATGAAGCGCGATCAGCAAGGCGATTGGCGCATGCATAACGAAGCTAGTATACGTAATCATCGCCGGCGTCAGCCGTCCACCGCTAACCTTGTCCACGAGTGGTGCCAACCGGTGTTGCATAAATGCACGAACGGCATTCGGTATTTTCTGGGCCATCGCTTCCATAATCTGAAACCATTGTACCATTTGCGCCGCTTTGCAAGGAATATAATGCTTATGAATCTATTTTCAATTTTCTGCTTGACACAATGCTTGTGCTTTGATAATTTTAAATTGTAGAGTAAATCCAAAAGAAATACTCATACAAAAAATAAATGCAAACCAAAAGAATGCATTTATTATCACAAATCCTGCTTGCAAGAGGAATAAAATTACCGGTCTGATCAACCGGTTTTTTTATTTAATTGCTCAACTTCAGGTATCATCAGCGGAGACGCTGAATACTTGACTACGCAGAGCATCCTTGGGGCCTCGTGAGCGGCGTGCAGGACTTTTGAGATATAATGATAGATAAGGAGTGCGGCATGGCAAAAGAGCAACCAAAACCACATGCAACCGTAGACATCCCAGAAGTCGTCGTCAAGGGTGTCGTATGGACGCGGGCAACAACTAAGCCGCAGAACAGAACGCGGCCGCAGCCGTCTCCGGGCAACCAACACATGCCGGCGCCGGCACAAGAATAGTGTCCCATGGAAGGCTTCGTTACCATTCAGGATGCGGCGAATATCGCGACGCTGGTTGCGCCGGGATATTTCGCGTTGCGCATTTATGCGATCATTTACGCAAAGGGTGAGAAAGAATTCTCGCGGCTGCTCGTAGAGAGTATTACCGCGAGCCTGCCGCTTGTGGCGTTCGCGCATTGGGTTTGGCAGATTACCTTTCATGTAAGCCCGGAATCTACAAGTGCAAGCTATGCGGCACTTCTATTCCTGATTGCAGTAGCGTCCGGCTATGCAGCAGCATTTCTGCGCGTACGCTGGCCGTTACATCAGTTGGCGCAGCGGGTAGGAATGGGTCTGCCGGACCAGGACTTTATCCGCTCGCAGTTTACGCAACTGGAAAAGAACGCGTCCGTCACCATTACGCTAAAAAACGGCGAGGTATTCTCAGGTACGCCAAGCGGCGGCAGGATATATGCCAATGATGAGCCGCGCGAATATTTCTTCAACAACATTGCTTGGTACGACAAACAGACCGGCACATGGGTAAACCGATCCGGCGGCATAATCATAAACCTTGACGAGGTCGAGTATATCGAAACCCCGTAATGCCTGTTTACAACAGATAGCAAATCTGTTAGAATCCTATGCATATGGCGAAAAAAGGTGACAAACGAAAACTAGTTGGCCTGGTAAGTGAAGAGTCTGGCGAGCGTATTTATTACACGTCGAAGAATACGCAGAATACGCCGGAAAAGCTAAGCTTACGCAAGTATAGCCCGAAGCTCCGCAAGCACGTGCTGTTTGTCGAGACCAAGAAAAACCTTGGCCGAAACGAAGTCAAGCCGAAGAAATAGCTTTCGCGCATACACGAACTACTAGAACGGCGCCCTAGAGGCGCTGTTCTATTTTGTCGTGGCGAGATCAAGGAGCGTATTTATCATTTCAGCGTGACTCCATACCAAGGGCGTTACGCCGAGCGCAAAACCAGTTTCCGGGTCGAACTGCTCGCTCAGGCTTCCGCTGTGCTGTGCACGATCAAGCGACCATGTGATAAGCTCACGTGCTTTTTCTTTACTGCCTACGCTGAGGTAGTACTGTGCAAGCCACAGGGTACATACGATCCATGGGTTGCCTTTGTACCGACTTTTAGCCAAGAAGTACCCGTCATGCTCGTCACGAATGACGCCACCTATCGGCGAAGTGTTCAGGAGGCGTTCCTCGACAGCTTTCAGGGTATTTGCCATGCGTGGGTCTTTAAACGGCAGCTTTGCAAACATATACGGTCCGTACAGGCTGGAGATATCGAGTATGTCATCGTACTGCAAGCTTCCGTCGGATTGTAGTAGGAATCCTTTGCGGAAATAACCATCGGGGTGGTAGAGCTTGTCCAGGTTGTTCCGCATAGTGGCAGCCGCACGGCGCCAGCCGACCGCATTGGCCTGACTTCGTTCAAGCATATCGGCCATACCAGCTGCAGTCTCCAGGGCGGCAATAACCGTGCAGACGGTATAGGTTGACGTCAGGAACTTCTGCTCCCACAAATCATAGCTGGCGTGTGGCAAACCGGTAGACTCATCGACATAGTTGCTCATAAAGTTAGCGCACGGATCGATGAAACTATCGAATGCGTTCTCGATATATGCGCGGTCTTTGCTGGCCTGATAGTATTCGCCCATCATGAATATGACACTCGCCGTCTCGTCCTCCTGTATGGCCAGTTCCTTGGAGCGGCCATGAAGCAACGGATGCCACGTGCTGCCGATGGCGCGATCGGGCTGGTATTTGTGCATCAAGTAACCGTCGCGATGACGCGTGTCACGCGCGAAATCGAAAAATTTGATTGCCTCGGTGTATTGCCCAAGCCGGATGAGCGGCCACACGGCATACGCAGCATCCCGCGGCCAGCAGTAGCAATAATAGTCTCGGCCAAAATTAAAGATACTTGAATCACCGCTGGCCAGTATCGAACCGCGCTCGTCGCAATGCGCCTTGATGATAAGCATGCTTTTTTGAAGTGATGTACGTGCTCGCTGGTCAAGCGCATCCAGTTGGTCGCGGTCAGGGTTCAGCCACGTACGCCAGTACTCGCGTACGGCTTTGAATCTCTTTTCGATAGGATAGTACTTCAGATGCGTGTGCACGACTTGCGCATCTGTCTGGCTGTCTGCCGCAACGACCCAGTAATCAACATCGAATGACGCATGTCCTTCGGCTTCTTGGCGGAAGCGAATAACGCTGTCCACGCCGCCGTGCTCGACCGCGTTGTCGCTCAGTTCGCCGTCCTCGGCATCCATGAATGTCCCGGCTTTGCCTTCGATCGCGTAGTTTCCAACAGAAAATTGGTCAAAATCGCCATCGTCCCGAATCTTACCAGCGATCAGCAAACAACAGCGCCCTTTGTAGTCCAAAATATAATGATCGTCCGGTACATACATAGCCGTATCTGCGCGGCCGGCGCGCGATATTTGAAAGACCTGGTGCATGAACAGGCGGATGTCACGCTTGTGGTCGGCCTCGTTCGTAATCTTGATACGGCGAATGAGTGCGTTATATTCAGTGTCGATAAAATCCTGGAATTGCAGTGTAACCGCCAGCTCATCCGAATGCATCGTAATATTACCCACAAGTGCATCCTCCAACATGTCCACATCTATGCCCCAGGATCCATCGTTCGTCCAGCTGAATACGCCGTCGACCCACACACCGATCTTGTGCTGGCTGCTACGAGCGTTGGTCAGATTGTCCAGACCAACATAAGGATAATAAAAATCATGCACTAAACCATTTTCGTCGAGCCCGACGAACAATTGCCCATTACTTAGTACGACCGGTCTGCCCATCCTAAACCTCTATGCCTTTTTCGCTTAAACGGAAACGCACATCGTGATATGCGTTCACAAAATTTATATATGCTTCATATGGTGTCTCGTAGGGGCTGAAATACGCATGGATATCGCCATCGTTGAACCATTTGGTGCACATGTAGTAGAAATGGTCGCTCGTTTGCAGACGACGCCAATCTTCGATAAGCGCTAAGTCACCGGTACTCAGAATTTTGTCTTGTAGCCCGTACAGACCTGTGATGGCTGAGGTCTGCATGGCGTTACCAAGCCAGGCGCTGAGGTCACGTTCAGTGTCCGCCCAGGTGACAGTATAGGGAACATCGACCTGATCTTTCGCTTCGAAATTATCAATCGCTTCAGAGACAGTCATGAATGTGTTGCCCGGAGTCTTGAGCCATTCATTAGGCAGGTGTCGCAAGAAATCAAAAATACCGGTGTCGTGCCATTGATGTTCGCCGAACGTTTCGTAGTCCATAAATAGGTCGAAGTTTGTAGCATCCGGATCAGCATTCAGCCAGTGTGCAAACTTGTCGGCAGTCAGCGGCCACTCAGCCCAGCCGCGGTTGCCAAAACGGAAAGCAATGTCATCGCTCAGCTTGTAGTTTTTCATGAGCAGCCGAATATTGTCGGTGTAGGCCGGCCGGTATACGTAGTTGGGGCTGCGCCAGCCGAGCACTTTGTCCCAACCTTCGGCCAAAATGCCTTTGTAGCCCGCCTTATCCGCCCAGTAAGCCAAGTCATTGTTGTAGGACAGCTCCGTGTTGCGGAATACTTTCGGAGTCTGGCTGAAGAGCTGCTGTACTTTTTCGCGGTGCATTGCGACCTGTGCTTCAAATTCCTCGCGCGAGTAGAAAAATGCCAGACTATGGTGGTATGTCTCGCCGACGATTTCTACGCGGCCGGTCGCGACCAAATCTTTGAATGACTGCAGCGTCTCCGGTGACCACTTCTCAAGCTGTTCCAGCACGGTGCCAGTAATTGACAAACTTAGCTTAAATTCCTGATTTTCATTCAAAAGTTCGAGTAAGTGCCGATTCGCCGGTATGTACGACTTTTCGGCGACTTTGTGGATGACCTGCTCGTTGCTTTCGCGGGCATCGTACGGCGCATCAAAATAATTGTGATTTGCCGCGGCGTCGAAGATGGTGTAGTGGCGGATACGGTACGGCTGGTGGACATGCAGATAGAGGACGATTGCCTTGCTCATGAAGCAGCTCCTGACAGGTGTTTTTGATAAATCGGCAGTAATTTATCGACAGATTTGTCCCAGCTCATGCGTTCCCATTCACGGTGGGACTGTGCATGCATTTCGTCTCGCAGCGAATCGTTGCCGGCCACTGCGGCGATTTTGTTGGCCATTTCATCTATATCCCAAAAGTCTACCTTCAGGCAGTTGTGCAAGACTTCACTGACCCCGGATTGTTTGCTGATGAGCACTGGCGTACCATACCCGATCGCTTCAAGCGCGGTGATACCAAACGGCTCTGAAACCGACGGCATGACAAACAAATCGCCGATAGCGTACGCATCACGCCAATTCTTGCCACGCTGGAATTCTGTAAAGAGTACCTTGTCGCCGATGCCCAGCTCCGCGGCCAACATAATAAGTTCATAATATTGCTCGCCAGAGCCGACAACCAATAGGAACATTTTAGGGGTACGCTCGGCGGCTCTCGCAAATGCACGCAGCAGATTCGGCAAGCCTTTCTGCACGGACAGCCGACCGATATTCACCACAACACGATAGCCGAGTGATTTCATAGTCTCCAAATAACGATACGCGTTATTGCTGTCCAACGGCGCTAAGTCGTCCGGATTAATGCTATTGTGCACCACTTCGATCTTGTCTGCCGGGATACCGTACTCGCGCATAATACCGCGTTTGGTATGTTCGCTGACGGCAATGATATGATCAGCCAGCAAAAGGCTGATGCTTTCAATTTCGCGTACCAGCGGGTTGCCGCCGTGCGGTTGACCTGCGCGATCGGCTTCAATAGAATGAATATGCACGATTAAGGGTTTACCGCTGACCATCTTTGCCCGTAAACCCGCACGACACGTCAGCCAGTCGTGCGCATGTATCACGTCAAATTCAGCCAGCTCAGCGATTCGTCCCACCGCTTCTTCGTACAATGCCGACTGGCCAATGATGTCTATCCACTCGACCTCGCCATTGGTCTTGATGTATTTGAAGCTGTCATACGCAATACCGCTCTTCAAAACCTGCTCGACATTCTGCGGGTGCGCGGCGTTAATCTTCATGAAATCAATGTCGCTGTGGTCAGCGGTGTAGGGGAGTACGAACTCGATATCGACGCCTTTTTTCGAGAGCGCCTTAGAGAGTTGGTAACAGGCAACACCTAAACCCCCACTGTTGTGTGGAGGCAACTCCCACCCAAGCATCAATACCTTCATCACTCTCTGATTTCTGTCGGTTAGATTTTACGTTTCACTCAAACAAAATTATATGCCTATTGGAGCATAAGCACAAACGATTTATGTCCTAGCGCTCGACCGGCCACCATGTTACTATAATCTGCTTAGCAGTAGCTTTCATACTTCACTGACACTAAGTAATTAATATATACTTTATATATTATCGATTACCTGGGCAATCTTCAGTTTAGCCAGTTAAGAAATACCTATGCACGTACAGAAATCACATAGACGCAGAATGTGGGCAGTCAGTGTTGCGGCTGGCCTTTTGTACACTTCATGGCCACTCGGATACTGGCTAAATCCTGCCGTGTCGAAGAACAGCTTGGCGAGCGGGCTAGAAGCAGTTGGCCAGCCCTACAATTGGTTGTTTGTAGTAGCCGACGTGGTGAGTAGCTTACTGGCCATCGCCCTCTGCTGGCAGCTCTGGTCGTCACTACGACACCATCGGACGGTGAAGCTGCTACAACTCACGCTTCTGTCTACCATACTATTCGGCATAGGGACCATCGTAGACGCGCTACTGCCTGAACATTGCGTACCGAACCTCGAACAATGCCCGAGCTTCACGCAAAGTCACATCCTGCTTGTCCACGGATTCTTTAGCATTCTGGCGTCAGTATTTCTCTTTGTCAGCCTATGTGCAATGTGGTTCTATCAACGCCGTAATGTAATACTCAACGGTCTACTGCTCGGATATATACTGTTTGGGCTCGTATCACTCCTAGAGGCAGTTGCGCCCGGCAACGAGGGGAACTGGTCACAGCATTATTACATAACCCTATGTGGTGCCTGGCTCATGTTTATCCCATATGCTGCCGAACGATTCGCAAGCAAGCTGGCCGTACAAACTGCCGACAGCTGACATTCCGAATTTACAAAAATCTATCTGTTACCGCTTGATAATTTGCACAGCAGGAGTACTATCGTAAGTGCAAATAATTATAGGGCACCATACGTACCCGGCAGCGTAGGCTGTCTCTTCTACGTTTGAGCCAAGGAGCACTTCACAAGCATATGAATCGTACTAGCAAAGATGTCATTTTGTTCATCAATTCGATTCACGCACCCACCTACAGCGCACTCCGTACGCATGCAGAGAAAACGGGCCAGCGCTACAAGCCTGTCGTTATTGTCGACAGCAACATCAAAGATTCTATTCACGAGCTCAATGAGCAGGGCCACCTATTCGGTAACGCCGAGCTAATCACGGCCGACTTCGACTCGTCCGCATCGATTCGCGAAGCATTGCGGCCCTACGAAAACCGCATCGCCGCCGTTACCGCCCATCACGAAAATTCCATCCACGAATTCAAGAAACTCATCCCCTATCTACCATATCTTGCCACACCTACCGAAACTTCACTGGAGTGGTCGACCGACAAGAAGCTCATGCGCGGCGCCTTCAACGCCTACGACCCGACGCTTTCGCCGGCATCCATGCATGTCAAAGACGCATCAGCAACGACAATCGACACGATCGAAAGCGCTCTGTCATATCCAGTCATTATTAAGCCGTCGGGCCTTGAAAGGAGCTTGCTGATATCCAAGGCGAACAACCGGGAAGAATTGCAAACGACGCTTGCCGCAACGTTTGAGCAACTTCAAACTGTTTACCGTTCCTACATGAAACGGCTTGAGCCAAGCGTGCTGGTCGAAGAGTTCATGGTTGGCGACATGTACTCCGTGGATATGTACGTGGCAAGTAATGGCACATTCCGCCACACGCCGCTCGTCAAGATCATTACCGGCAACAAAGTAGGCTTTGAGGATTTCTTCGAATACTTGATGCTCACACCAACGGGCCTCGACGAAAAGGATACAGCGCTTGCATACGACACTGCAGAACGAGCCTGCAAAGCGCTCGGCTTACGAGCCGTTACCGCCCACTGTGAGCTTATGAAAACCGCGCACGGCTGGAAAGTCATCGAAATCGGTCCGCGTGTCGGCGGCTACCGTCATGAAATGTACGGCCTCAGCTACGGCATGAACCACCTCATGAACGATCTGCTAAACCGCGCCGGCGTAGAACCTGAGATTCCGGCTACAATACCGCGCTATACGGCAGTATTCCGCACATATGCGCCGGAAGAAGGCAACTTGGTAGCCGTACATGGGACAGAGAAGATCGAGCAGCTTCCATCCTTCGTGTCCATGAAGCTCCGCTATAAGAAGGGCGACGCGCTTAAGTTCGCCCACAACACCGGCGATGCCGCGATAGAGATTACGCTCTGCAACGACGATGAACTACAGCTCCAAGCCGATATCCACACCATCGAAGAAACCCTCTACATCGAAGTCGCCGCAGCCAGACCAGCGACAGCCAAGCCCCAGCTAACCGCTAAACCGTAGTTCGAGAGGATACTGCACAAAAGCCCCTAGTTTCTTTCGCGGGCGTTATTAATTGCTGCACGCAAGAATAATAGTCAGTGAGCGCTTAAAAAGCCGCATCCGATAAATAGTAGCGGCTCATTGGTCTAAGTGAAAACAGCAACCTATTCCGACGCTTCGACATCTATCTTGACGGCTGAACCCTGCTCGACAACTCTGCCATCCTGCATGATAGGAGTTCGTTCGATAAGCATATTCCGCTCATCATCGTCATAAAACACACTGAAGTCAGGCTCACCCCCATTTGCGGCCACGATGGCGCTATCATACAACTGTTGCCGCCTGCTCTCACTCGGCAGGGGAATAACTTGAGGATCACTATTATAGCCGTCTGCTACATAAGGCACCATTTCCGCGCTGGAAAATACCGGGGCCACCCGTTCAAGCAACCACCGCTCATGCGCCCGTCGCCCAAAAGGGACATACAGCCCTTCCGTACGCACACCACGAATATGCCATGGTCCCGGTTGCTCCACCATTTCCAGCCCATCGCGTAACAGTACTTGTGCCCTCAGTGAGGGCGCGCTTTCATACGTATCATAAAATCTATTGCTTGTTTCCACCAGTTTAACCGCATGGCTTGCGGCGAGCACACCTGCCGCCGCGTAAACCTTGTTGTTTTTTAACTTATGTTCACTGGTGCCTAGAAGCATCTTCCTGTCAATGTGCTTGCCGCTAATAAGTATATCGACCACCTGCAGAGGAGTAGCCTCATCGTCCGGCAAATACAGTTCGCCCGCTGCAAGGACAAACTTCCCCCAAGCCGAGGACGAAATCGGGCTGATCACAAATGGCACAGGCTCTGCGCGCAACCTAGCACTAACCTCAGACAATCTTGGCATGCCCATACTATACAATGCGATGGTACGCCCTACGAATAGCGATCGCTAATATGCAACGACTCACGGCAGCGGAGGAGGCTTCACGAGCAGCCCTGATGCTTGGACCAAGGATGCCCCGGGCACCTACTAGAGGACCCGGCGTTCTCGTATCAAATCAGAGGCTAGTAAGGCACCCCTATGAGACGGGGCTTCTTTTCTTGACATGGGAAGCCCTCAAGGAGCAACACGTAAAAGGTACTCTCCCTACTTCGTAAACACCTTCAGATATTGTACTTCTTCGGAAGCGCTTCCTGTCGGCCAGCTGCTTTGCGACTCGGCGGCATACGCCCCACTGATTCCCCAATTTACGTAGGCATATCCGGTATTCCAGCTGAGCGCCGAAGCGGGCACCGTAACGTATGGTGTGCCGTTGTAGTAGATAGTAGCCGTGCCGTCATCATTAAAGGCGATGTCTACCACCGTCCACACTGGCCCGATGTTCGACCCCGAGGCCGTAGCATAGGTGGTGTCTTTGTCTTCCCAGCCACTAGGCTCCGTAGTCCAGACTTCTGTTGGCGAGAGCGACGATGGGTTATAGTCCGCCATGCAGCCGCAGTGGATGCTAACGTAGCTCTTTCCGAATTGAGTCTCGACAGCGTCAACTTCACCAGTAACCGGCCAATTCTCATTGTCCTTGCCGTCGTTGTTGGAAGTATTTGCTTTAATTGCACCGTCCGTCCAGAAACTACCCCAGTCCTTCATGGCGGTCGCACTAGTACCGGGTAGCAAAATCTTCGATTCGATCACTGAATTCTTTGTAGGCACAGTGAACTCCGAGCGGATGTGTCCGCAGGTTGCGCCTCTTTGGTTTGTGGATTTCCCATTAGTAGTAAGCTTGGCCGCTGTATTCGTTGAATCATACGTAACGTCTGACTGACTGCACGAGTTACCGCCCTCCTGCGACTGGTCGGCGTCGGCTGCCCAGCCGCCAGAGACTATCTGTTGGCCACTGTATGACTGCGCGAGCGTGGTGTAGCTACTCAGCGCAGAGGCGTAGGGGAGTGAGGACGAGGTGCTGCCGCCAGAGCCACTACCCGAACCGGAGCCAGACCCGGATCCGGAGCCCGAAGTATTAGCCGGGCAACCGGCATTAGTTGCAGCAGAAGTGTACCAGCTCGGCGCACCGCTCGATCCATTGGAAGCGCAAAGAGCCTGCCAGGTTTGCGTCGCCACGACCCCATTCGCCGTAATACTGTTATTCTTTTGCTCTTGCTGGACTGCAGCTTTGGTATACGATCCAAACTGACCATCAACCGACAGATAGTTCGAACTATTCGTCGAATAAAGCTCATAGTTCAGTAAATTCTGTATATCTTTTACGCACTGACCGCTACTGCCTTGCTTCCACTGCCGTGCATAGCAGGTTGTTGCCGCATGGCTCCCGTACAAAAACACATACCCTCCGATAGCCGCAACCGCTACTACCACTACGGCCGGCATGATGATGTGCGCTATGCCGCTTTCGGTCAAACTCACCGGACTTTTAAAACGTCGCATAATATCCCCTATCTAATACCTGATGTTTTATTTATTACGCTTATGACAAAAGTGTATATTCATCAAATCCTCAGGTCAATATGCCTTTTTGTGCCTACCTGCGAACATCGTAGCCTAAAAAATAAAAAATCTACAGTTATATCTGTAGACTTCGCAAAGATTCTTGGCAGGGGCACGTGGAATCGAACCACGATCTAGGGTTTTGGAGACCCTCATACTAGCCGTTGTACTATGCCCCTATGGCACGTGTATAATAGCCCAACGGCTGCAAAAAGTCACCATCTGTTTTCAAATAAGCTGAAAGCTGTTATACAATAGAGCATATGTCATCGAAAATCGCACCTACTAAGCCACTTTTAATTATGCTGTACGGCTACCCTGGGGCGGGGAAATCGTACTTCGCACGGCAGCTCACCGAACATTTGCAGGCTGCACACGTACAGGGCGATCGCATCCGTGGCGAGCTGTTTGAAACGCCGCAGTTCGACAAGCAGGAAAACGCCGTCGTTATGCAATTGATGGACTACATGACACACGAATTCCTGGGTGCAGGCATTAGCGTCGTCTACGACACGAATGCAATGCGTCATGCAGCCCGTCACAACCTGCGAGAGATGGCGCGCCGCGCACATGCGAAGTCGGTACTTATATGGCTGCAAATTGACGCGGACGGCGCCTTTGCGCGCGCTTCTTCGCGTGATCGACGACGTGCCGACGATAAATACGCTGCGCCGACCGATCGCGCTACTTTCGACAATATAGCCGCTCATATGCAGAATCCGCAGACCGTCGAAGATTATATTGTCATTAGTGGTAAACACACATTCAATACGCAATTCAGCGCCGTCGTGAAGCGATTACGCGAACTAGGGCTACTCACCCAAGATGATGCTAACACCAAGGTAGTTAAACCAGGCCTGGTTAACCTTATTCCAAACCCAATGGCTGGCCGCGTGGACATGAGCAGACGAAACATCGTGATCCGCTAAAATCAAAGGCAAAACAAACATGGCAGTAAAGCAAATGGACGTTCCGGGAGTCGGAACGGTAAAGCTGTACAAGCGCAAAGGCACTCGGTCGATTCGTCTGAGCGTGAGTCTGGCCGGTGAGGTCAGAGTCTCGCTGCCGTACTGGCTACCATACGACGCCGGCGCGCGATTTGCACTTTCGAAAGTCAGCTGGATTCAAGCCCAGCTTAAGGACAGAAATGTGACAATATTGACAAACGGACAGCCCGTCGGCAAATCGCATCGCTTCTACTTTTATAGCTCTCCGGAAGCGGCACACGTTACCACGCGTCTAAGCGGATCGGAAATTCGCATCACACATCCGGATTACTTGGCTGCGGACGATGCCAGTGTGCAAAAGGCTGCCGAACGCGCTGCAATACGAGCGCTGCGCTTGCAATCCGAGCGGTTGCTGCCGCAGCGGCTACGGTCTCTGGCGGAGACGAACGGGTATTACTACAAAAGCATCACGATCAAACAACTCTCGGGTCGCTGGGGCAGTTGCGATACAAATAGCCATATCGTGCTCAATTTATTTCTCATCCAGTTGCCGTGGCGTCTTATTGACTACGTTATATTGCACGAACTGGCACACACGCGTGCGCTCAATCACGGCCCCGATTTTTGGGCCGAATTCGAAGCACATCTGCCGGACGCCAAGCAGCTCCGTCGCGAAATGAAGCAATACCGTCCAGTTGTTGGCATGTAAGCGCTAGAGCTATGGCATAATAGGAGCATATGAAGCCGGATCTACATTCGCCAGCCTTGCGGCCGTGGCTCGAACACAATCGACTAACAAGTCTTATTAACAGTATGGCCGACGGCGTACTAGCGCTCGACAAACATCTGAAAATTGCGTTATACAACGGTGCTGCCCTCAATGTGCTCGATTTGAACAGCTCAATCGAAGAGCAGCCTATTGAAGAAGTTCTGCACCCGGTCGACAAAAACAACCAGCCGGTCGACATCGTCGAGTATATTCGCGGTATTAAAACACCGACAACCAACCGCGATTTGCGGCTAAAATACGCAGACGGCAGTGTCATCAGTTTGTACCTGAACGTAGCGCCGGTATACCAAGGCTACGGCCGCGACAACAGCGGCGGCTACGTAGTACAGCTGCGCGATATCACGCGGGAAAAGTCTTTGGAAGAAGAACGCGACGAATTTATCAGCGTCGTCAGCCATGAGCTACGGACGCCGATCGCAATCGCAGAAGGCAATATCAGCAACGCACAGCTCATCGCCGACAAGACCGCCGACATCAAGCAAGTCAAACAAACGCTTGTAGAAGCGCACAAGCAAATTCTATTCCTTGCCGACATGATCAATGATCTTGCCACACTCAGCCGTGCGGAACGCGGCAAACTGACCGTCGAAATCGAAGCTATTAACGCGCACGATCTTGTCCTTGAATTACAAACTAGCTACGAGGGCCAGGCGAAGGCAAAAGGGCTTGAGCTGAAGACAGAAATCGATCCACATCTTGAGCTGCTACAGTCCAGCAAATTGTACGTCCGCGAAGTTTTACAGAACTTCATTACCAACTCATTGAAGTATACCGAAAAAGGCAGCGTCATGATCGGCGCCAAAGCCACTCAGGGCGGCGTGATTTTCACGGTTAGCGACACCGGCATCGGCATCAGTAAGGGCGACCAAGAGAAAATATTCGATAAGTTTTTCCGCAGCGAAGACTTCCGTACGCGGCAGACCAGTGGCACCGGACTTGGCCTATACGTCACTATGAAGCTGGCACGCTTGCTGCACGCCGAGATTTCGGTCGAAAGCGAGCTCAATCATGGCTCCACGTTTACGATCGCAATCCCAAACCTTAAATAAACACTACCGCAATCGCTCCGCGACAGCCGTGTAGTGTGCTGGCAAATTGTCCATCTCCCAGGGAACTATGAGGCCACGCCGAAAACCACTTTCTACACTCATGCCAAAGTCTCCAAGTATGCCTATCGCCCTCGGCAATGCTTCGCTGTTTCTAATTGACAATGCCTGGAGGCACCTGCTCAAAAGATAGCCCTCGGCACCAACTCCTGGCTTCATAGCATTCCGTATCAGGCTTCCGGTAAACGTATCAAACCCACTCGCGAGCGCCTGGACGGTCAATATACTCGGCCACTGCGGGCCCTTAGCCCAGGATTCGAGCGCGTCTTCAGACAGTGTCTTGAATACTGCGTAGCTTTGTGTGTCGACTGCGGCGGCGCCCAACCAATGATCGAGGATGTCGTGAAAATATCCCGCAGGGCCAAATGCAACCGGCAGTCGGGGAGGTGCAGCGCCGAGGTCGTGGAGGTAGCGAGGGGCACTCGTATTGCCGAGGTCGCTCTCTTGAGAAGCTTGTATGCCCGCGACTGGCAAGCCTTCGAAGCGCCTTGCGGCAAATGCATTAGCGGCCGGCACCGTCGGCACGCTGAACGACGGAAAGCCTTCGGGCGTTTCGGAATAGCCGAAAATTTCTCCGGTAGCCGGATAGAGTCTGAGTCTACCTTTAGCGGCCTCACGGTCCGACGAAAAGTATGTGTAATCTCTCGGGTCTGTGCAGGTAAGGGTAATCCGGTCGCCAGCAATAGCGGTTTCCCAGCTCGTTTCCCGATCGAAGAAGCGCAGATTCTGCCCATCCACAAAAGGGGATTCAGGTTCGGGCGTGAGCCGTTCTGCATAGCCTACTGACATAGCAGCAGTTTATACAACATACTCACTGGCTTATCAATAAGCATTCAGCTGCATACATCTAGAAGACGAGTCTTCTATTAGAATTTAGGCAGATGCGAATAGGTGTACATCACGGGGATACACACATTGCGGCCTTTCCATTCGACGGTCGAGAATTCGTATTTCCACATTGAATAATGCAGCAGGCCGATATCGACCAGCACCGCCAACGGGAAGAGCGGAGACACACCCCAGCGATTGTCCGGCGATGTAGTAGCCGTAATACTGCGATAAACACCAACCAGCAGCAAGCAAGTCACTCCAAAAATAACCTCCGTTGCCAAACCGAATGATCCCCAGAAGCCAACCAGCACGAAGATGAACGGTGCGAAAAGCAGCGATAATTCGGCAGCCGTCGTCACGAACACGAGTTCCGGACGGCGGTGAAGTTGCGGATATCGAGTTCTGACGGCCGTTTCCCGCTGCTCGCGTACATCTTTTACCGACGTAACACCCAGGTGCGGCGTGCTGCGCATGAAACTGTAGGCATCATGCTCGACCGCTGCGCGGGCAAAGTGGGCTTCAGGCGTGATTGAGCGGCTTACCGCTGCAAAGCCGCCGGCAGCTTTCAGCGCCTTGGCTTCGATGAGCCAGCAAGAACTCATGACCGGCGGACGGTTGAACATACGCCGCGGCAACGCAAGCTCCCAATAGTACCGCATCGTCTGTGCAATTGAGAGTCCGGTCCGTTCATTAATAGGCAATAAGCTAAGCATAGTTTTATGCTTAGACAATAAGAGCGTCACGAGCTGCCGGACGCTGTGCGGCGCAAAGCGTACATCGACGCCGCAGAATAGAATCAGATCGCCGCTCGCCTCATGTGCAAGCTGATCGTACGCCTGATTCTTGGCAAGCCAGTTGGCGGCAGGCTCTTTACCCGCGATAAACCGCACGCCGTCATGTGCGAAGCCACGAATGATTTGCGAGGTACGATCTTGGGAACAATCATCAAATACCAGCACTTCGAGCTTCGGATAATCGCTTTCCAGCACAGCATGCAGACACGCCTCAAGCTGCTTGTCCTCGTTGCGCGCAGGAATCGCAATCGTCACTCCCGGCAGCTCGCGATCCGCATACGCTATTTTAGTCATGCGGGGCTTCGTCCGCTTGAGCCGGCGCATGGTAGAAGCAGCCAGCATTGCTGCGGAAAATAATTGCAAAAGTGCGAGCAGCACGACCCACACCGCGTCGCGCAGTGCAAAATGACGGTCGGCTATCCACGCTGCGCCCACGATCACTTGCATGCCTATAAGCCACAGACTCGTCTGCTTCGTCGCATGCCGGAGATATGGTTCGCTCATCTGCGATCCGACGATACGCAGGGCGTTGAATACGCGAAATGCGCTTAGTATAAGTATTAAGCCGCTGGCTGCGCCTGGTCGCCACACAAATAAGCCGCCGCTCGCAAAAGAAGCACCTATAACAATAAGGGATGCCATAAATTTTCTGACCTTCCACAATTCAGTGACCAGACCCAGACAGAGTTCTAACAAAGTTGCCACAGCCAGTATGGCAAGCACTACCATCATGTCTCCACTATACCGCATAGCCTGCAAATATGCTTGACTTGCGCGAGTGAATGTCATACGCTTGACATGTCGGACCTACAAATCGTAGGTTCTTTTAATTTGAGGAGATATCGTGGCAGACGAGGCAGAGTCATCCAAGCCGAAACGGCGCCTGAAACGTGCCGCGCCCGAAACTATTCGCGAGCGCGCGGCTAAGGCAGCTGAAGCAAACGACAAAAAAGTAAAACCGGCACGAAAACCGCGCAAAATATTCGCGCCATTTCGTGCAATCGGCCGCTTTTTCAAAAGGATTGGGGCGTTTCCGCCGGTACGCATCCTCGGGCTGATTCTGTTGCCGCGTTACGTCCGCAACTCGTGGAAAGAGCTGCGGCAGGTGGCATGGCCCAGCCGCAAAGAATCGTTCCGGCTCACATCCGCGGTTCTCATTTTCGCCGTCATCTTCGGGATCATCATTACGATCACCGACTACGGACTCGACAAAGTATTTAAGAAGGTAATATTAAAGCAATAAGGTTATGAACAGCAAACGTTACGACACAAGCAAACAATGGTACGCCATCCACACCTACAGCGGCTATGAAGAAAAAGTCGCCGAATCAATCCGCCAGCGCGCCGATTCACTCGACATGAAGGACAAGATTTTTCAAGTCCTCGTACCTAAGGAAAAAATGATTGAGATCAAGAATGGCAAGCGCCGCGTCGTAGAAAAGCGCATCTTCCAAGGCTATGTTCTCGTACAGATGAAGATGAGCGAAGACGCCTGGTATATCGTGCGCAACACGCCGTCCGTCACCGGCTTCGTCGGCAGCGGCACCGAGCCGACGCCACTCGGCCCGGACGAAGTAGAGAAAATCCAGAAGCGCATGGGTCTCGAGCAGCCGAAACACAAGATCGACTTCCAGCTTGGCGAGGTCGTCAACATCACCGACGGTCCGTTCAAGGGCTTCGACGGTTCCATCAGCGAGATCGACGCCCAGAAGGGCAAACTCAAAGTCCTGGTCAACATGTTCGGCCGCGAAACTCCGGTTGAACTCGACAGCCTCCAGGTCAAACGCGTTTAGTCTGCAAGCAATTTTTTGTACAACTAGAGAGGAGGCTGCAACAATGGAGGCTAGAGGGGCGGACGTAACTCCACTACTGCTCGGACATCCAAGACGATATGGCGAAATTGCAATGCATTGGGCGGTGGCCGGAGCGGGGTCGCCAGAAGAGGACATACGAAAGGCCGACGAAGCTTTCGCTTTGCGCGACGATTGCCCACAGTACCCGCTACCACTAGCCGAAGAAATCACTGAGGGGCAGCCAGTAGAACATCCACTTGCATCCTGAACGCTTCTCTGTTAAAATCGTAACGTTACGCACTCCGAAAGGGAGCAAATTTTTATGGCAAAAACAGTACGAGCAAACTTGAAGATGAAAATTCGTGCCGGCCAGGCCAGTGCAGCGCCGCCCGTCGGTAGTACGCTCGGTCAGTACGGGGTTAATATGATGGACTTTATCAACCCGTTCAACGAAGCTACCAAGGAAATGCAGGGCGCTACCGTCACTGCGCATATTACCGTGTATGACGACCGCACGATGAACTTCCGTGTGGTTGGTGCGCCGACCGACGACCTCATTCGCGCCAAGCTCGGTATTCAGAAGGGTTCAGGTCGTCCGAACAGCGAAAAGATTGCGAAGAAACTTAATGACGCGCAACTCACCGAAATCGCTGAGGCCAAAGCCAAGGACATGAACACGGATGATATTCCAGCAGTCAAGAAGATGGTCGCGGGCACAGCACGCAGCATGGGCGTAGAGATAGAAAGTTAGGTACAGATCACCAAAAGCAACTCAGAGGGCCCAAACCAGGGCCCTTTTTTACGGAAAACTACTATGGAGTCACTAAGCAAACCACCAGCCATCCCAAATTGCGACCGAAGCTATGAATTTACATATCCTAGTCCAAGCGGAGAACGCGTGCGGCGCGAAGCTGAGGTTGCCGCAAAACTTTCCCAACTAGTGTCACAATTGCCGGCAGACGTACGTTACAGAAGTCTGGATATAATCGTGCGCGAGGACAGTGGCTTGCGCGTCGGCGAAGCTACATACCTTGCCATGGAGGCTATCGACGGTTTTCCGGGAAAAGCGGAAGCAGCAGATCAAATGTTACCTGAAGATGCAGTGGCGTAGTGCTACACAATCTGTTATAATTCATTCTTGTATCAAACCAAGTTGTGGGAGAACCAATGTTCGATTGCACCACGAAAGGAGTCACTCATGGCAGATGATGCCAAGCAATCTGAAATACAGGGAGCTAAGGAAGCCGAGCTCGTTATCGAAGCAGCTCCAGCTGAAGAGACCCTTGTAGAAAATACAGAAAAGACAACCGCCAAAGCCGGCAAGCGCAGCGCGAAAGCGGTCAAAGAAGCCGAAGAAAAAGAGGCCAAGGAAGAGCGCAAGTCGAAGGCCGCTGAAGAGGCTACAGAAGACAAGCCGAAACAAGCTGCCAAGCCAACCCGCTCACGCCTCGAACGCCGCGGCAAAAAGTTCCGCGACGCCGCGAAACTCGTTGAGCAAGGCAAAGCATATACGCTCGCCCAAGCACTTGAGCTGGCGCAAAAAACCAGCCCGGTTAAATTCGATGCAACCGTCGAGCTGCACATCAACCTGAACGTCGACCCGCGCCACGCCGACCAAAACATCCGCGACAACCTTGTACTGCCTGCCGGCACGGGCAAGGATGTCCGCGTCGCTGTATTCGACGACGAAAAAGTAGAAGGCGCTGACATCGCCGGTGTCGAAGCCATCACCAAAATGCTCGACAAAGGCGACCTGGGCTTTGACGTACTTATCGCGACTCCCACACAAATGCCGAAGCTTGGTAAATTCGCCCGCGTACTTGGTCCGCGCGGCCTGATGCCGAACCCGAAAAGTGGCACTGTAACCACCGATGTAGCTAAAGCAGTCAAAGAAGCCAAGGCCGGCCGCGTAGAATACCGCGTCGACAGCACTGGTATCGTCCACATCGGTATCGGCAAAGTCTCATTCGGCCAAACCAAACTCCTTGATAATGCGCAAGCTGTCGTAGCCAGCGTCAAAAGCAACAAGCCAGCCTCAGTTAAAGGCACCTACGTCAAGTCGGCACACCTTTCCACCACCATGGGGCCAAGCATTACCGTCGCCCCGAACGAGCTCTAAAACAAACTACACGCCAACATACAAACAGCATCAGCCGCAAGCGCGCATAAGCCTTACGGCTGTTTCGCTACCTATTATCACCATGACCGACCATAAGTACACCTCGTGCTTTACGATCGTCAATTTTTTCATAGGTTCTTTCCATGACTTCGGGGAATCTTGCGCCGAAGGTGGATCTCAACAATAGACCCATGGCTACTGCATACGCACCTGCTGCGTGGGTCACTACTGCTCGCGTACTATCATCGACTTCGGGATTGCTTCGGTCAATGATTTCCCCGGCTGCTTTCAGCAATTGGCTCGAAGCATCCTTGAATAACACAAGCGCAGGAGGGTATTCTGCGGGGTGTCGCGCCGGTGTCGTCAAACGCAAAAACGGCGCTGCAGTATAATCACGCACAGCAACCCCCATATCGATATCCAACGTATTCGTATAGTTCGCCAGATACCAGGCGGAATCTCCCAGTTCGCCCTGGTGATTTACGATCTCCCTCACACCCGCTGGATCGCTGCTGAATTTAGTAATATACGCAGCCCCTTTTACAAGTGCGTCAAAACGCCTATAACCCTCCCGAGAACTAACGAGCTTATCATCACTCAGCACCTCGGCACGTTCCTCGTGCAGCCCTAGAAGCATGCGCGTCTCAGGCGAAAAACCTTGGATAGTATTCGGACTGTCGGCGTCATACTCAACCTGCTTTACGGCAATTTGCTGGATGCCAGCCCACATATCCGCATCAAAGGCGCCGCCTGGAGCGCGCTCTTCTATCGTCATCCTCATAGCCCCTACTAGTATACATACACTATATACATGACGCTATCATCTGTTTTTGCTACTATATAAGTAATGGTAATTATAGGCATTACGGGTGGGATTGGCCACGGCAAATCGACGATGGCGGAAGCGTTCGGCAGGGTAGAACCACGTTCGAGGCACCTGGAAAGCTTCACTGTAATCGCAGAGATAGTAAATGCCTGGCACCGGCAAACCAGAGCAGTGCCAAACCCACATAAGCTTGATCAGGTCAACTATTGGGTACAGCTCCTGCCAAACATCTTGGCCCAAACCGTGCACGAGCAAGTCAACCCGGCAAGCCTGCAATTCAGTCTGAAAGATGTTGCCGCACAGCCTGAATTTTACGAGAAACTGTTCACTCACCTACAAACCCTGCAGAAGCGTCCTGATCTGCTAACGGGGCAGCTCTCAGAAATCAACAAAGCGGAATATCGCCCCATACTACAATGGCTTGGCGGATACTTGGTGGCGCGGATCGATAGCGGCATTTGGTACAAAGAGGTGATGCGCCGTGCAGCACAAGCCGCGACCGAAGGCGTGCAGCTTTGTACAATCGGTGGCTTGCGATATCCATCCGATGCGGCAATCGTGCGTGCAGGCGGCGGATATATCCTGCTCATCCATCGGCCGCTCATGAACGAACAGGACCTGACCGACCCGACCGAACGTGACCGCTACAAAATCCAGCCCGACATTACGGTCGTGAACGATGCCGGCATACCCGAGTTGGTGACATGTGCGCAATCCATATATACTGACATCAAACTCGGCAAGTTACAAGTCAGATATGTTACGTCTGACGTAGAGTTGCGCCGGAGGGCGTAGCTTTACAAATCCCGACTTGTTAGGTCATAATTTAATTAACCGAATGGTTTGTATGCATTTAAGCGGCGCATTCGCGCCAAGGGGAGTATATGGCAGACGACAACACTGTTGATAGCGATGGATATTATGACGAGGACATGGGCCAGGACGAAGAAATCGACCTGAGCTTCCTGGACGAAAAAGAAGAAAAATAGCAAATTGAAAGTCGGCATTGTAGTCCCGCACATATTTATGCATCGGGAAATTCTCCCGCATGTTATCTTTTCGCCTGCTGCACTAGCGCTTGATCTTGCGGCCGGACTACAGGAGTTGAGGACGGAAGTCACACTCTTTACACCCGGCCCGGTAGACACAACTGCGAAAAACATCACCGCAGATCTGAGCTACTTCGAACACGAATTGTCTTTGCGCGGCGACACTTACACCGACCTGCTCAAAAAGCATCCGTTCACGTTCATCACGCTTGCCAGGCAAGTGCAGAGCGAGCTCATAGCCAAGGCGTATGACATGGCCAATGATGACAAGCTGGACATTGTCCATATTTATACAAATGAAGAGGATATGGCGCTGCCGTTCGCCAAACTTTGCGACAAGCCCGTCGTGTTTACGCACCACGACCCGTTCAATTTCCTCGTGAAGTACAAAAACGTGTTCCCGAAATACCAATCACTCAACTGGATCTCCATGTCGTACGCCCAGCGCAAAACCATGCCGGGAGGCACCAAGTGGGTCGGGAATGTATATCACGGGCTGCCAGCAAACCAACTCAAACCCGCAACAAACCCAACTGGCGGCTACGTGGCATATCTTGGCAGAATCATCCAACCCAAAGGAGTACATCTGGCAATTCAAGCCGTAAAGTTATACAACCGAACTTCCAGCCGCCCGCTGCAACTCAAAATAGCAGGAAAACATTACGCAGGACACAAGAAAGATACGTACTGGCAAGAGGTCGTACACCCCCTAATCGACGGCAAAGAGATCCAGTACACCGGCTTTTTGGACAGTGTGAAAGCCAAGCAAGGCTTCCTGGCAAATGCTTGGGCCACAATCATGCCGTCGATATTTGCGGAGCCATTCGGACTGGTCGCCATCGAATCTTTAGCGTGCGGCACACCTATCGTCAGCTTGGCCTCGGGCGCGATTCCGGAAGTTATCAAGCACGGCGAGACCGGCATCGTCGTTGATAGAATCTTCTCAAGCGATGGCGGGCCGGATGAAGAGACGACTACCGAAAAACTAGCGGTAGCTATCGGCGAAATATCAACCATAGACCGCGCCACCTGCCGCCAAGATTTCGAAGCCCGCTTCACCGCCGAGCGTATGTGTCGCGAGCACCTCGCAATTTACCAGGCGCTCATTATGCGCTAATCTTACTGATGTCGCCGTTTATCACGACTGGCTGCATTGTTTTGATTTCATCGGTGTACATCATTTCCGGTATGGGGTTGAGTAAATAGATCTGCTTGTTGAGTACATGCGCGAACCCTACCTCTAAAAAGGTATTGCCGCCGACGTAGCCTTTTACGCCTTTTTTGTCATAATTTGCAATGAGCACCGCATCTGCCCTCTGGATAATTTTCCAATATCGCCTGATCGCGTCAACTTTCGTTGCGCGCTCGGAAAATGTGCCGGTGGCCTTTTCCGCCTTGATTTGTTCGACCGTAAGTTCACCCTCAAGAATCAAACGTGATGTCGGCGGAATCTCAACTTCGAATCCGCGTGCTTCGAGCGCGTCAGCTAAAGTTCTTATTTCTTCGGTAAAATCCAAGCTGCCACAAATTGCGATTTTCATGATGATCACTCCTCCAACAATTAGACAATAACAAGATCGGTTTTGATGCGCGGATGAGCCTGGTAGTCTTGGAGTAGGAAATTCTCTTCTTTGAAATCGTCGATACTTTTGATGTCGCCAATGATTTTGAGCTTCGGGAACGGATACGGCTTGCGCCGCAGCTGCTCCTTTGCTGGCTCCAGATGATTCTTATACAAGTGCGCATTGCCAGCCGCGATAATCAGCTCGCGAGGTTCAGCATTAATAAGGTACGCCACCATGTGCAACAACAAAGCGTACTGTGCGATATTGAACGGCGCGCCGAGGAACACATCCCAGCTGCGTTGATATAGTTGCAGACGCAGCTTACCCTTTGTGAGGTCGAACTGGAACATGGTGTGGCAGGGCGGCAAGCGCATTGCATCGAGCTCGCCCGCATTCCATGCGCTCACGATAATGCCCTTTGAATCAGGATTATTTTTCAGTTGATCGATCGCCCATTGCAGCTGGTCAAACTCAGAACCATCCGGTCGCCGCCAGTGGCGCCACTGCACGCCATACACCCGGCCAAGGTCGTTGGAGCCTTCGTTTAAAAAGCCATCCCAGTAATAAATTTTGTGATCATGCAAATATTGCACGTCAGAGCTGCCCGAAATAAACCAAAATAATTCGTGCAGCAAAGTCTTAAAGGGCATTTTCTTAGTTGTGAGCAGGGGAAATCCGTAGCGCATGTCGAATCGCACCTGAGCGCCAAAAATCGATTTGATGTCATGGATCCCACGCGTGTGTTTGCTCTTGCCATCCTTCATGATGTCGGCCATGAGCTTGAGATATTGATATTCCGGATGCGTCATCATAACCCTCCTACTTTTTCTTATATGGCAGCTTGACTACTTTTACGCTATTCTCGGCGAGAAACTCCAAAGCGTTTTTATCCCACCAATCATCGATGTAGTGCAACTCCTTGATGCCGGCATTCACGATCAACCGGGAGCACGTCATGCACGGCGACAAGGTGACGATCAGCGTTGCACCGTTCAAGATCAAGCCATTCTTGGCGGCTTGCGCAATACAGCGCTCCTCGGCATGCGAAACGGTCGGCGGACTGATCCAGGTGCCGTCGTCTTTTTCCTGGTCCATCGGGCCTTCAACTATATTGGCGTTACACATCGAAATAATCTTGTCACCCGCGATAATGGCCGCACCAACTTTGGCGGTTTTCTTGGCTTGCGATGCCTTTTTGCTCGCTAGCGCCTGTTTGAGAGCCTGCACATACACTTCTTTTTTGTCAGCGATCACAACCTGGGACTCCGCATACTTTTCGTCGAACCTTTCGGCCAGCTTGGCCATGGAAGAAGCTTGCTCACGGAATAAGGTCGCGTTCTCAAGCGGTGTGTATTTCAGCTTGCGATAATTCCAAACGCTCAGATCCGGCGCATCAAATGGAATGACATGGATATGCAAATGGTCCGACACGGTACTTTGCGCGGTAATGCCGCCGTCGCGGATAAGATACTGAATGCCTTTGATGCCGTAAATTTTGCGGATCATCTTTTTGGCGACATACATCATCTTGCGGGCAGCCTGCCATTCTTCGTCGGTCAGTTCCTTGACGGAACTTACGTGGCGGCGGGGAACAATCATGACGTTGCCATCGATATATGCGTATAGCGCCACGGTCATTACCATGCCGCTTTCTTCCATCACAACGTACTTCTCGCGCAGATCACAGAACACGCACTTGCCGACGCTCGTCCAAATCTTGCCGTAGTATCCTCCGGTGCGGGCGTCACGATAATACTCCTGCTTTTTCCGTTCTTCGGGGGTGAGTTCGAGCGAGATCATGACAGCAGCGCAAACCTATCAACTTTTATGCCGTTGAACTCAACTTTTTCCAGCCAGCCGGCAACCGGGCGCATCCAGATTATGTGATCACCATATTCAGCCTGGTATATAACGCAAGGTTCGTTATCTTCCTCACGCAATGCTAAGGCGATTACCTTATACGTCCGTTGTTTGTAATGCACATAACGGGCACCCACGGTAATTTGCTTCGCGGCTCTTGCAAGACGATCAGATAATTGGGTCTGCGAGTCTCTTAGGTACATCATCTTAGCGTTCCTTCAACGGATCTTTGCGCAGTTCCATAAAATCTTTGAATATACTGCCGAGCTCACCGCCGATAGCGCGCTGGACGATCTTAGTAGTAGAGAGCACGGTCGACTGGCGATCCACGACTTTTACCTCGCCGCCATACTTGGTAACCGTTTTGTATTCTTTGGATTCTTTGTAGTTTTCGGTCCAATCTTCATTTACCGTGATGTAGATGTCGGGGCGAAGCAAACCGAGCGTAGGCTGGCAGCTCGGCTCCGGCAAAATAGTCACGAAGTCGATGCTACGAATGTAGGTAAGCATTTCGGCGCGAATTTTTTCCCCTAAGATCGGCTTGTTCGGCCCTTTGACTTTCCGAATGGCATCGTCGCTGCTGACGCCCACGACCAAAATATCGCCGTTTTTCTTAGCCTCTTCAAAGTAGCGACAGTGGCCGACGTGCAATAAATCCCACGACCCGGCAGTGAAGACGATCCTTTTGTCTTTTTCTTTCAGTTTCTCATGCAACGTCATGAGGTCGCTCATGGGCACAAGTCGTTTCTTCCACGCCGAAGCCATCCGAATACTCCTCCACTTCTTATTCGTTTCCCATATTCTAGCAGTTTTCGAAGTGCTAGACTACTTTTATATGGTATTCACCAAAGCGTTTTACCAAGCATACCGAGAGCTTATCGCCAACCGAGCCAAGCAAGTGCCGTTCTGGATTCTGGCGGCCTTTTTGCCGACGTTTATCATCGCCCGGACAACCGTGGCGCTATTTCCGGGCTTGTCCGTACATGTCCATGGCACGCATGTACATCACTTTACTTATGGCGTCATTATCCTTGCGATTTCCGGATTTATTTCACTCGTTTCGCCAAACCGCGCGCAGCGCTGGCTCGCTGCTTTATACGGGGTTGGCCTGGCGCTCGCATTCGATGAATTTGGCATGTGGCTGCGGCTGACGTCCAACTATCATTTAGATTCGTCCGAAGACGTCATGGCCGGAATTTTGGCATTCTTGGTCATCACGGTATATTTCACCGGATTGCTACGCCGCGCGCTACGCTATATGCGACCTCGATAGCAAACCTCGCTCTACTAAAATATCCCGCGTGCGGACGAAATGTTCATTCTGCAACAAGGGTTCGTATGGGTTGTGTCGCAGAAACTTATAAAAGTCGTATACCAGAAAAATATCAAGCAGAGCCTCTAGCACATCAATCCGGCCGGTTTTGGTGTTGATAACCACGTTTTGGAAGCCAGAGTGACTTCGTTTTCGGTAGCCGGAATATAGAAAATACTTGCGAATCTTGTCGGGCTGCTTGTACTTGCAATCGACCAACAGAAAGGCAAGCGTGCGGGCGATGTCGAACAGCACACTGCCGCGCGCCGTCTTTTCAAAATCCAAAATGCCGGTGACCGCCAGTTCTCCCTGTACATCATCAAACAATATATTGCTGCGGACGAAGTCCATATGCAGCGCTTGCTGGTGGGGCAAGGATTGGCAGGCATTCAAAGTAGCGACAATGCGTTCGTGCGTATTCGCTGGCGTCGCCAGGCCAAGCTTGGCCGCAAGCGCGCGTTGGACGCCGTATTGTGCGAAATACCGCTGCATACGGCCGGCGATTACCAAGTATTCGTCAATGACATCCGGGAGCGCGCCATTCTCGTACGACTGCAGCGCCGCATGCAGATCACCCATAGTCTTGCCAAGCAGTTTGAGATGGTTCATGGTATACCCTTCCCATGGAATCGTGTGACCGGGCAAGTAGTCATACAATGCCGCGAACGCCTCACCGCGCAGCGACGATAGACGCACAATCCTTGCATGGCGGGTATGCCTGGCGGGTAACCCGTGCTGAAATGTATAATCCCCAACCGCATTTGTACGCTTGATACGCTCAAGTATGTCTGGCTCGCGCTTATACACTACGAGATTCACCATAGAACCGTCGCGGAGCCGCGCCGCGAACGATTGATTACGATAGCCTTTTTGGACAGGCAGCAAAGAATAGTTTGCAACTCCATAGCCGTCCAGAATACGTCGAACGATATCCTCCATACTACGTAGCAGTGTGCCACAAACCCTCTATAGGCAGCAAGGTGCTAGCTCGTAGTCTCGCCACGTCTTATCGCATAGTGCAGTAAAACTGTGTCGTCGCTTAGCTGACGATTTTCCATCAAAGATAGTTTTGCATGAACTTCACCTTTAAAAAGTGGTACGCCTTCGCCCAATAAAACCGGCTCGATAGTCAAGTAGACCTCGTCTACCAGATCGTTATCCAAAAACAACTTGTAAATGGTCGCACCGCCGCTAATTGCAACCTCGTGTGATCCTTCACGCTGCAAGCGTTTGATGAGTTCAACCGGCTCTTCATTAGTCGCTTCGACGCCATCGCCTTCCACGGAGTCAGGGCGCGAACTCATAACAATGAGCCGCCGACCAGGTGGTGTACGGCGAATTTTGAACGTATTGTACGTGGTCGAACCCATGACGATTACACCAGCTTCCTTCGTTCGTTCAATAAAGAACTTCGCATCCGCCTTGCTCCTCCAATCAAGTGAGCGGTGATGGGCGTCAAGTCCTATGAAACCGTCAGCGGACATCGCGGCAATAATAAACACTTTCATCATGCTTACAGATTATAGGTAACTCCGCATCGAATTCCTATAGATGAATATAGGATCGCCACGCAGCGCCGGCTTTCGCGTTGCAGGGCGCAACTATTTACCCGAATCGACTTAAGTGTTATAATATACTTGTTCGTATTCTAGACCGAGAAGGGTGATTATCAGTGACACAGTCCCAGCGGCGCAGGACCTACGGGCATCTGATGGGGTTGTTGGCCATCTTGCTCACGCTGGCCGCCGGCTTCTTTAGCCTGGCCGCCATCATCACGTGGGTAGGAGCCACCACGACCGTCGACGACCCGCAGTGGCCCGCCTACATACTCGCCGCCGTATGCTGGGTGGCAGGAATCGCCACTCTGTCCATAGCGCACTGGCGCGCACGAGTGTGGCTCAAGCCCCTCTTGCAGAGATCGACCACCAATTCCTAAATCACTACCAAAACGAACACGCCCCCAGGGTGAACCACCCATCTGACGCAACGATGACGTCGGTGCCCTGGGGAAGCCGCATATGCGGATAAACGATAAGTTCAGCTTGAGCGCCCGCTCGCCAACTTTTTCTTTATCCATCAGTGCGGCTTTTTTCATTTCGGTGCCTACGAAGCTTGCTAATGCAAGATTCTATGGCTTACAATATCAAGCAACGTTGGTGGGGACAGGAACAACACAGCTTGACGGAGGGACCCATGCAAAACAAAGAAGGTTTACTCCTCGTAATCGAGGGAGTTGACGGTTCGGGCAAAAGCACACAGTTCAAGCTTTTGGACGAACGATTGCGCACGGCCGGCTACGATGTAGCTACACTTAAGTTTCCACGCTACGACGAACCATCGAGTTATTTCGTCAGGCAATACCTCGCCGGTGCGTATGGAGGCGCCGAGGAAGTGGGGCCGTATACCGCATCGCTGTTCTACGCATTAGACCGATTTGCGGCCGCCGAACAAATCCGCTCCGCACGCGCTGCAGGCAAGATCGTGCTGGTCGACCGCTACACCGGCTCCAACATGGCACATCAGGGAACGAAATTTTACCACGCCGATCAGCGCCGTGGGTACTTCATCTGGCTTGACAATCTGGAATATGAAATGCTGCGCATTCCGCGGCCGAACCTAAACTTTGTCATGCATGTTCCGACCGAAGTTTCCCGGGAGCTGCTCGCCAAAACGGGCAAGAAGCCCGACATTCACGAGAAAGATGTAGAGCATCTGAAGCGTTCCATTGAAGTGTTCTGTGATATGTGTCAGCTGTTCCCGAAAGATTATATGCGCATTGATTGTGTGCGGAGCGGAGAAATGCTGCCGCCCGAAACTATCAATAATCTGATATGGGAAAAGATCTCTCCAATACTGCCGACCCTTTCGCACCCGCAGAAAGCCGCCGCCAAGGCAGAGACGGCTACCACGGCCGCCGAGCCGAGCACTGATAACCCATACATAGAAGAAACGGCCGGCGGGCTCCGCATTACCCAGGCGGGCCGCGAAGCACTTACAACGTGGCTCACTGAAGCGCAAGGGAATACGCACGCCTTCAAAAATGAGACCGACCCCGAAGCAATTGTCGCTGCCTTCGCGCATATCGCCGAGCAGGCTGGCAACATACGCACAGCCATCTTGCAAACGCAACGAGGCGAGGCGAAGGCTGAAGCTTTGCACCGAGCCACCAAGCGTGATGCTGCCATCAAGCAATTCGCCGGCATACATGTAGTGGTTGAAGACGCTTCTAGCCTGCTTACACAGGAGATCGAAAAGGGAAAACTCGGCGCATACCTCGAGCAAGCGGTGCGATATAATGACTACGACCGGAAGGACGAACGCAGTCAATACAAATACTTCACGCCGGAACATTTCAGCGGACTGGTAATGCAAACCTATCGGCAGAACATGGACACCATCTTCGACCATTACGCACAGATAGTGCGCCGATTGGACGCTCACCTCAAAGGTACATCCAACGTCAAGAAACTTAATAGAAACACGAGCTGGAAACACGCCCTCCATGCCCAGGCCCGCGAAACCGCCAGCGCCGTGCTGCCCATTGCCTCCAAGTCGACCGTCGGCATATTCGCATCCGCAGAAACAATTGAACGGCTCGCGATCCGCCTGCTGAGCGATCCGCTCCCCGAAGCCCGCGACACCGGACGCAATATTCTACGGCAAGCCCACCAAGTACTGCCGACATTGTTGGAAGCCGACATACCAGCAAACGCTACTGCCGCGATAGCCCACCGCGTCGCCACCATGAAGACGATGTCGCAACTTGCCGATACTTACTTACCTGACAATCATGCCGTGGGCATTGTCGAGCCGTTAGCGCTCACCAGCTACTGGCCGCGCAACGAGCTCGACCTCCTCCCCGATATACTGTATGAACACAGCAATGTGCCGCTCGGCGAACTGCGTAACATCGTAGACAAATGGCCGTATCAGCAGAAGACAGAAGTCCTCAAAGCATACTTGGGCGAACGAGTAGTGCCGCCAGGACGGGCGCTCGAAAAGGCTCAGTACAGCTGGGATATCGTGTGTGATTACGCGACATTCCGGGCGCTACTACAACGCCACCTAGTTGATGATTTGGAACTACAAGAATTAACACCTCGCTACGGCTATGAAGTGCCGGACATTATTGAAGACGCCGGCCTTACGGATCTTTTCGAAGATTGCTTCGACACCAGTCTCCAACTCCATAGCGCACTACAGGCGGCCGGTTTCCGCGAAGAGGCGCAATACGCCGTCTTGCGCGGCCACCGCATGCGCTGGAAAACAACATACAGTGCCCACGATATATTCCGCATCAGCAGTTTGAGCGCCGGCCCGAAAGTCCATCCGAACGTACGCACCCTCGTCAATGCCGTGCACAAAAAACTTATCGAAGTCCACCCGCTGCTCGGCGACGCCATGAAATCAGTCGACGGTTCACCCAACGCTGATACTGCCGCCTAGAGTCTACGCGCTGAAGCGGCTGGTATCCGACACCACACGCCGTATTCATTTCCAAACTATGTGACTATACTACATACCAGTGGCACTATATCGAGCATCAGAATATGGGCATAGCAGACTGAAGGGCCGGAAAATCCTGGCAATCGCCTTAGTGGTCGTGATCGCAGCAGCGTTATCCGGCGTATCTTTTTGGCATCACAAGCCGCAGACAGCTCCTGTCGCAGCAACTCACCAAAACCGCGAAAGCGTCACGCACCCCGCAACGGCCCGGGACGCACCGACAGAAGTTTCCGGGAAGTATCTTTTCAGCGGCACGGTCGTTCTGGCTCGTGATGTGGAACGATACGCTGCGGGCAATTACAGCCAGCCCTTCAGCGGCATGTCCACGCTCGGCACATACGACGCCCATATCGGTGTACTAGAATGTCCGGTCACCAACAATCCGGACAGTTTTGAGAATGAAGTACAGAACCTGATATTCAACTGCAAACCGGCTTGGGTATCAACGCTAAAAAATTATTTTCCTATCCTGAACTTATCAAGTGACCATTTGAACGATCAAAGCTCGCAAGGTATCGCCAATACATTTAAAGTATTACAGCAAACCGGCATACAAACCGTCGGTACCTATGATCCTTCATCACTCAGCGACGATTGCAAAGCAGTTATCCTCCCGGTGCGCGTCCAAAGTTCAAGCGGCAAGACCACGTCAGCATCGATGCCGGTCGCCATGTGCTCCTACAATTACAAGTGGCTGTTTTCACCGAAACCGGGACAATTGGAGAGTATCAAGAAATGGTCCAAAGTAATGCCAGTCATCGCGCTCTTCAACCACGGGCCTGAATACCAGCTGACCGCCGACAGCCAGACCACTGCCATCGCACACAAGATGATCGACTACGGTGCAGATTTCGTAATCGGCAACGGGACGCACTGGGCAGGGAATACGGAAGTGTACAAAGGCAAGCTTATCGTATACTCGATGGGTAATTTTATATTCGACCAGCTCGACTACAAAGGACGCATCGCATTGAACCTTTCGGTAACCATGACAATTGCGTACAACCAAAACGTCGCAAAATGGATGGGATCATCGGACCGCTGCATGGCACAGGCGGAAGCCTGCCTGACCATGGCACAGCAGGAGCAGCTTGCCAAAATCACGCCGCAGTACCGATTTGACGTCGTTGGCAGTTACGGCGGTGACGGCCGCGTGGCCACCAAAGCGAACGCACAGCAGCAGGCGGATATCGAAAAGATCGCCAACTGGCCGGCAACTCAACAGCAGCTCGGCGAGTAGCGGGAGCGCCAGCGCGCCAATCGGTGACCGCCCAGCGCCGCACCATTTGCTGACGGGGGACAGCTTGACAGTACTTTGGCCGGCCGGTAGACTAATCTTGTTATGTCTTTAACTTTTGTGAAGCAACACCTTATTATTGTCCTCGGCCTTAACGGGCTGTGCTTCACCATGGTTGAAGCCAGGCAATAAGCCTCTAGCACAGTCCACACAATCTCAGGCTTCAACCGAAGCCTGATTTTTTTATTTTTGAAAGGAAAAATATGTTTGATACAGAAGCACACTATGGTTTAGGTTATGAACCGTCGGAAGCTTGGTATGTAGAATCCCAGCCCGGAGCCACCGATCAAAACGAAGCATCCGAGCAATTCCCGACTGCCGAAAGGGCTGACCCAGTCGGAGCCGCGGCGCAAGTTGCCGGCAGCCAGATCATGACTCGGGAAGCGAGTTTCTAATATGAAGCTTACCGGACTGAACGGGGCGGAAGCGCTCATACAAACGCTGGAGCGACACGGAGTCGAATATATTTTCGGCTATTCCGGGGGCGCGGCGATTCCGATTTTCGACGCGCTGGTGACAACGGGCACGAAAATCAAACTTATCCTGACGCGCCATGAGCAGGGCGCGGCACACATGGCGGACGGCTACGCACGGGCATGTGGCAAACCAGGGGTAGTTTTAGTTACCAGCGGACCCGGCGCGGGCAATACCGTCACGGGACTCATGACGGCGCAGATGGACAGCGTACCAATGATCGTCATTAGCGGCCAACAAATCCGGCCGATGCTGGGGTTGGACGCATTCCAGGAAGCCGATGTGTTCAACATGACCATGCCCGTTACTAAACACAACTACTTAGTGATGAGAACGAATGATATCCCGCAAACCATAGACGAAGCATTTGCGGTAGCGACCGGCGGACGCCCAGGACCAGTCCTGATCGACGTTCCGAAAGATGTCAGCTCCGCACCCTTCACCGGCTCGTTAGAACCCAAAACTCAAGCCACGCCAAGCATCACACCGAAGCCAACAAAATCCGAACTCGACACAATAGCCAAGCTACTCGCCGAGGCGGAACACCCGGTGATTCTGGCCGGCCACGGCGTGCTGCTTGCGCAAGCGGAAAGCGTACTCCGGAATGTTAGCAGACAATTCGATGTGCCCGTCACAACCACGCTGCTTGCCAAAGGAGCCATTGATGAAACCGACGCGCTAAGCCTGGGGATGCTTGGCATGCATGGTACGGCGTACGCCAACAAAGCGATACTCGAAGCGGATTTGCTAGTAAACGTCGGTTCGCGTTTCGACGACCGCATCGTCGGCGACATATCGCTATTCGGCAACCACGCTCGTATAGTTCACGTTGATATCGACGCGGCTGAGCTGGGCAAAATGGTCAAACCGGACGTATCGGTACAAGCGGACGCAAAAATGTTCCTAGACGCGCTTGTCGCAACGAATCTCACTGGCAAACATGAAGCGTGGCGCAAGCGCGTGGCGGAGTTCAAACAACAGCTGCCACTCACGTACACCGACGCAGCCGGCCTAACGCAGCAACATGTCATCGATGAGATATTCCGGCAGACGAATGGCAAAGCGGTCGTGACGACCGATGTCGGCCAGCACCAGATGTGGGCGGCACAATTTTATAAAGTCAAACACGCAAACCATTGGATCAGCTCCGGCGGCGCGGGCACGATGGGCTTCGGCCTGCCAAGTGCTATTGGCGCGCAGTTTGCCAAGCCTAGAAGCCAGGTCGTGGCAATCGTCGGCGACGGCGGTTTCCAAATGACATTATATGAACTCGCAACCGCCGCTTTACATAAGCTGCCGATAAAAATCTTCGTGCTGAACAACCACTACCTTGGCATGGTACGCCAGTGGCAGGAACTATTCTATGACAACCGTTTGAGCGGCGTAGATTTGGAAGGCAATCCGGACTTTGTAAAGCTTGCCGAAAGTTACGGCATCAAAGGAATCAATATAGAGAAGTCCGGCGACGTCAGCGGCAAAGTCGCCGAAGCGCTCGCCTACAACGACGGTCCGGTGGTCATCAACTGCGAAGTCGTGAAGACCGACAATGTATATCCGATGATTCCGGCCGGCCGCGGATACACAGACATGCTGGTCAACGCGCCAACCACGAAACTCGAAAAACCGGTAGGGAGCACTTGAGATGAGACGTAAAGAAGATCATACCTACACACTTACGCTCACGGTGCGTAATCGGCCGGGCGTACTCGTACGCTGTGCGCAGGTGTTCGGCCGTCGCGGCCATAACATCGAAGGGCTGCACGTAACCGCAAAGCCAGAACGGAAAGATACCTCAGCCATGACCATCAGCGCGTTCGGCAACCCGAATGTGGTGCAGCAGATCATTGCTCAGCTCGCGAAATTAACCGATGTATTGAACGTGGAGGAGAAGGAGTCATGACAAACAATACATTCGGGCCTTACACGACCATCCGCCAAGTCGGCGATTTTCTATTCGTATCCGGACAAGTTGGCGTCAACCCCGAGAACAAAGTCGCACCGAAGGATATCGCCGGACAGACCGAGCGCGCGTTGCTCAATATGGAGAACATACTCCGCAAAGCCGGCGCCAGCTTGAATGACGTCGTCAAGACGACCGTATTCCTGACCGACATGGCCAATTACGCGACGATGAACGAAGTCTACGAAAAGCGCTTCGATGCGCCACGCCCGGCCCGAAGTGCCGTAGGAGTACGCGGACTCCCGCGTGTAGCGGGAGACACGGAATTGCTCGTAGAGATCGAAGCAGTCGCGTATAAGCAAGGAGGAGCCATCGTATGAGCCCGACCCTTATCGACGACACCGTCAAAGACATACTCACCTCCCGCGTGTATGACGTGGCAATAGAATCACCGCTCGACAAAGCGCGCAAGCTCAGCGCCGCTGCCGGTTGCGAAGTCTATCTGAAGCGCGAAGATCTGCAGCCCGTACATAGTTTCAAGCTCCGCGGCGCTTATAACAAAATCGCCCAGCTCTCTGAAGCTGAAATGAAAAAGGGCGTCATCGCCGCCAGCGCAGGCAATCACGCGCAAGGTGTAGCGCTGGCCGCCAAGAAACTGGGCTTAAGCGCGCTCATCATCATGCCGCGCACGACGCCGGCAATTAAAATTGAAGCCGTCAAAAGCTACGGAGCGGAAGTCGAACTGGCCGGCGACAGCTACTCCGACGCAGCCGACCACTGCAAGGTACGCGTCACAGAAACGGGACGGACCTACATTCACCCGTTCGACGATCCGCTCATCATCGCCGGGCAGGGAACTATCGGTCGCGAAATCCTGGAACAGTACCCGAACGTCACGCACATTTTCGTGCCGGTCGGCGGTGGCGGTTTGCTTGCTGGCGTAGCCGCGTACGTCAAAGCCTTGCGGCCGGATGTCAAAATCATTAGCGTAGAGCCTGCCGACAGCAACGCTATGCAGCAAAGTATCGCACAGGAAAAACGCGTCCTGCTGCCGTACGTGGGCATTTTTGCTGATGGCGTCGCCGTCAAACAAGTTGGCGTCACCACATTTGAAACGGCGATCAGCAAAGTTGACGATTTCATCACGGTTACAACCGACCAAATCTGTGCCGCCATCAAGGGAATATTCGAAGATACGCGCAGCATCGTCGAACCCGCCGGCGCGCTCGCAGCTGCAGGCATCATCCAATATCACTTGCCCAAGAACGCCCATGCCGTCGCTATTTGCAGCGGCGCGAATGTCACATTCGAACGCTTGCAGCAGATCGCCGAGCGCACGCTCATCGGCTCAGGCCGCGAGGCGATGTTCGCAGTAACGATTCCTGAGCAGCCCGGCTCGTTACGCAAATTCTGTACGGACATCATTCGCGACCACAACATCAGCGAATTCAACTATCGCCTAAACAGCCGAACGAGTGCACATATCCTTGTCGGCGTCAATGTTTCCGGCGTCGCTGACAAACAAAAATTCATGGACAAAATGGACAAATACGGCTACGAACACGTCGACCTTTCGGACGACGACCTTACCAAAGAGCACATCCGGCACATGATCGGCGGTGCGGCGCCAACCGACCATGAGCAAATCTACGAAGTCGCATTTCCCGAACGCCCGGGCGCGCTCGCTGATTTTCTGCAAGCCATCGGCACCAAATGGAATATTAGCCTATTTCACTACCGGAATGCCGCCAGCGATTCGGGCAGCGTGCTTATTGGCTTCGAAGGGACAGACAATGCCAGCCTTGAGCGCAACCTATCTAAGGCTGGATTCGGCTTCAACAAAACACAACACACTGCAAGCATCCAGCTATTCATGCAATAACTGACATTTATTTGACCCGTGATAAAACTTCACGCAATATGTAGCTACGGATACATAAGCATCGTAATGCCATGGGATACTGATTTGTAATCAATGCCACACTTATTCGAACAACCTGAGGTAACCGCGGGTGAGCCAGATGTATTTATCAGCAATATCGAGGGAACGTTAAGCCCTGACGGGCGTGTATCCGGGAACTTAGCGGTAAGAGTCGGCGAAATCAGCTGCCGCGCTATTTGGTATACCGGGTACAACGCTGTCGTATTGCCTAATATGCCGGACCAGGCTTTTGTAGATTACGCCGCCAGCATGGGCAGCGAGCCGCGAATTGTTGTACCCGCGGGCATTGATCTAGGCGACGTTTCCGTGTACGACGGCTTCGGGGATGCCGAATTTCAACGCGAAGTAGGCCCCGGCACATGGTCCGAATCATACATCGGCGACAGAAATTTGCACGCGTTTGTCTCTAGACAAGGTGGACGTTATGGCAATGGAGACCCGGGCGATACTATCGCAACGGTGAACGACAAGGCAAACTTTTCACGCTTTACAGAAGAAACGATAGCAACGCCGCCAGGAGTTTTAGCCCACGGCCTCACGGACATCACCAATGCCACGTACAGCCAGTTACTGAGATACGGTAAGGTCTTTGTCCGACATACGCGTTCCGGCGGAGGGCTCGGCAATCGCAGCTTCACTTTCACCGACCGCATACCAACTCCCGACGAAATAGCCGCCGAACTCGTCGGCGGCCAACCGGACCATTGGGAACGGGGAAACGCACTGGTCGAGCAATTCGTACCATTGGTCGGCTCGCCGAGCGTCGCAATCCGCGCGGGCAAAGGCATGGCATACGATACTTTTCAGATCACGCATAATGCCGCGTACATCGGCACATGGTCACCCTTGCCGCTTCGAATATGGGACCCCGAAGACATACGCTCTATCGGCGATCGCGTTGCCAGGCAGCTCGGTGAGCTGGGATTCTGGGGTTGGGCAGGTGTCGACCTTGGCGTAGGTCCGCACGGAGAACGATATGGTTTTGAAATCAATGGCCGAACAGTGGGCTCGCGACATGCGGTGGATATAGGCGAGCGACTCTCAGCCTTGCCGTGGGACTCATGGCGTAATGAAGGCTTTGTAGTCAAGTCGGTAGACCACCTCGTACTCCGCTCGCCCGCGACGTTCCGGCGACTAAAGGCGGAGCTGGGTAGAATATGCCATCTGGCAACGCCGGATGATCCGTACGGCGCCGTCATAACCATTCCGCCCACGGGCGACGTTGCCGGAGTCCAAATACACGGTCGCGACTACGTCGAAACGGAGCACCTTTACCGACAAGTTGTTTCCGCCATCGGCCATCCGAGCGCCAATCAAGAAGACCACTCGCTGCTCAGCAACCCCTTGATAGCAAAAAGCATTGCTTGACATCACTACCGCTTACGAGTATATTTACAGAGATATGACAGCTAACTGCATCGTACTCACACTCATTGTCGGCTCGAAGGAGCTCGGTTAGTTACGTCGTAATAATACAGACAACGCAAACCGGGCTCAAAGCCCGGTTTTTTAATACAAGGCAATACCTATGACAAGCGACCAACGTATCGACACAATCAAACAACTCTTATCCATAGAATCGACCGCACACAATCCGACCGGGTTGCGCGAGGCCTACAATTTTATGCTCAAATTTGTACAGGCCAGCGGCAAAGATATAACGATCGAAGAGTTCCATTCGGGCGGCAAGCCTAGCTTTCTGGCGTACAAAGGACAGGATCGACCAACGCAGTTTCACCTTATTCTGAACGGCCATATTGATGTCGTCCCCGGCAAGCCGGAGCAATACCAGCCATTCGTCCGGGATGGCAAACTATATGGCCGCGGCGTATACGACATGAAGGCTGCGAGCGTCGTCATGGCCGAAGTCTTCTGCAAGTACGTCGATACCGTGCCATTCGCACTAGGTCTGCAAATAGTCACCGACGAAGAAAGCGCCGGCACGCACGGAACTTTGTATCAAGTGCAGCAAGGAGTCCGAAGCGACTTTGTCATTTGCGGTGAGTGCGGCCGAGCATCCAATGTGTACGAGATCGCCAACAGTGCGAAGGGAGTCGTTATGGCCGAACTTGGCTTCAATGGCAGAAGCGCTCACGGTGCGTACCCCTGGAAGGGCAACAATGCCGCCGCACAGGCATACCGCTTCGTCCACGCTCTGCATGAGCGCTATCCGGTACCAACCAGCCCGACAGAAGACACCACAGCAACCGTCACCTCACTCATCGCTGACAGCGATGCGCCCAATAAAATACCTGACGGCGCAACAGTCAAATTAGACATACGCTACAAACCAGGCGACCCGCACTTCAGCAACAAAGCCGCATTTGAATCGCTGATCAAATCTCTCGATCCAGATGCGCATGTCAAAGGATATTACGACTTTGCATCGCCGCTCTACACCGATCCGAACGATCCGCAGCTACTACAGTTGAAAGCAGCCGCTGAAACGGTTGAGGGTCACGAATTTCAGTTTGTCCAGCGCAATGCTACCAGCGATGGCCGCTACTACGGTAACGTCGGCAACCAAGCCTGCGAATTCGGCATTGCAGGCGAACACCAGCACGCGGATGGCGAACACATTACGCTGCAAGCACTCGAAGATTACCAGCAGACGCTGCGCACCTTTTTAGATCTTCAAATGGAAGGGGTTGAATCACGTCCCGAACATGACGAATCCCTTGCATTCGCAGCGGTTTCGTAATAAAATAACAGGGATTGCCAAAGACAGCGACGAGCTTTCGGGTTTTGAAAATGTCGCCGAGGTTAAACAACTCATTTTTGAAATGTTTAAGCGTCTTTGGAAACAAAGGCGTTTTGGTTTGGCAAATCAGCGAAGTTTTATATAAAGGTCGAGAAACTTTGCAAACCCTAATTTTTTAGGAGAAACAAATGGCTTTAACCAAAGCAAAAAAAGATGAAGTCGTTTCGGAAGTTGCAGAACTTTTGAAGACTTCCAAAATGACCGTCGTTACCAAATACCAGGGAACGACCGTCAAAGCTTTGCAAGCTTTGCGCCGCCAGGCCCGCGACAACGGCACGGCCGTCAAAGTCGTCAAGAACCGCCTCGTCATCAAGGCACTCCAGCAGAACGACACATTCAAAGATGTCGACAGCAGCGCGCTCGAAGGCATGCTCTTGTACGCTTTCAACGACCAGGACGAAGTTGCGCCAGCCCAGGTGATCGCAAACTTTGCAAAAACCAACCCGACGCTCGAGTTTGTAGGTGCGTTCAGCGCGGAGGGCAAATTCTTGTCCGCCGACGAAGTGAAGGCGCTCGCGACGCTTCCGGGCAAGGAACAGCTTATCGGTGAAGTCGTGGCTATGCTGCTTTCGCCGGTCAACGACGTTACCAACGCCCTGTCGGGCAACCTGCACGCACTATTGGACGGCATCGCCGACAAAGCTGCGGCTTAAATAATTAAGGAGATTACAAATGGCAGATTTGAAAAAACTTGCTGAAGATCTTACAAAACTGACTGTTTTGGAAGTAAACGAACTGAAGACCATCCTGAAGGATGAATATGGCATCGAGCCGGCTGCCGCAGCTGTTGCTGTTGCCGGCCCGGCTGCTGACGCCGCTCCTGCAGAGGAAGAAAAAGCTGAGTACGACGTAGTCCTGAAGGACGCTGGTTCTCAGAAGGTCGCAGTCATCAAGGCCGTTAAGGACGTCACTGGCCTCGGCCTTGGCGAGGCTAAGGCTCTCGTCGATGGCGCTCCGAAGACTGTGCTCGAACACGCCAAGAAGGAAGACGCCGAAGCTGCAAAGAAGTCTCTCGAAGACGCCGGCGCAACCGTCGAACTCGCCTGATCTCAGACGAATTCCGACAAAGCAAAAACTGCCCGGAATTCGGGCAGTTTTTGCTTTTGTTATATTCGGATTACTAATAGAATTATAAAAATACCACAGCCGCCGCGAGCCCAGCGACAAACACGCGCTCTGACAGCGCAAAGCACCTCCTTAGCGACTTTTCGAAACGAATAGCCTCTCTCATGTGCTTTCGCCTCTAATCATCGAATCTCCTACCGCTTCAACGACTTCACCGATATTAAATCCCCCAGCTGAATAATGCAGTGCTCTTATCTAAAACTGTCTGATAGAATGCCATATTCATTTCCTGTTTGTCATACAACACTTCGTACCCGTTGTGTGCCATCATTAAGGCAATGGAGCAGAGAGTGACAATTAATGCCAACGTTAAATGGCACTTTGTAAACCCAGCCAGAAATAACGTCAGTTATCCACAGAAATGTTAGTAGATTCATATAGTTTTGACTTGACTTCGCGAACATGGTAGTTTTAGGTGTAGGTAGAGACAAACAAACACTGCGAGGTGTAGAGAGACGAAGCAAAAAAGATGGCAGATGTAGCAGACAAACAGATCAAAAGGCTGCGGGCATTGATCCAGGAAGCCGAAACAAACTTAGCGGCAGCGAACGAGCTGTTGATTAGTTTGGTTGGCGACGACGAAAAAGTCGTACAGGCAACCAAGGAAGACACGGCCGGCAAAATCATCGAGGGTGTATTCGACGGCCAGAACATGGTCGGTTCGGATGGCAAAACATACCCGGTGCCTGCCAACTATGCTTCGAAGTCCAAGCTAGTCCAGGGCGACATTCTGAAATTGACCATCGCCGAGGACGGCGCATTCTTGTACAAGCAGATCGGCCCGATCCCGCGCAAACAAGTCGTAGGCGCATTGAAGCTCGAAAACGGCCACTATTTTGTAAGTGTCGGCGACCGCGACTTCCGCGTACTATTGGCCAGTGTTACGTACTTCAAGGCCAAGCCGGGCGACCAGGTGAGCGTGAACGTCCCCGAGGACGACAGCCAAGCCGAATGGGCCGCTATCGAAGCAGCTTTATAGAATCTTTCAAACAATTCAAACCCTAAAACCTATCGGAGGTTTATTTATGGCAACCCTACCAAGCCAGCCAACGCTGGCTGATTTGCAGCATTTTATTGAAGATACTGTCACTGAGCGAGGGTGGACACGCGTGCCAGCGGAACTTATGCTGCTTCTGACCGAAGAAGTCGGTGAAGTAGCAAAAGGCATACGCAGAGAAATGCAGCTCGGCGCAAAAAAGCCGGAAAACACCGACCATCTTGCCGAAGAACTGGTCGACGTCCTGAACTACGTCCTGGATATCGCCAACTGTTACGATATCGACATGGAGCAAGCGTTCCAAGCCAAATGGCAAAAGAACGCTAGTCGCACATGGTAATCAGCTGACTGTCGTCAGCCATATTGCAATGCGACTAAGCAGCGCAGCAAGTAGATAAGGATATGGAGTCATGGGCGCTCTGTTTCCGAATATATTGAACACCGCATCGATACAACGCTATTGCTTTTTTAATTAGTTTATGGTATACAGATGAAGTACCTTAACATTTTGTGTGTCTTGTCGATGATTATCGGAATTATGCCTACCAGCAACACTAAGCAGGCATACCCCCGATAGTCATCCCATCAGAATGGAATAATCCCACAGGAAGGAACACCCGTGAGCGGGACCGCAATCGCAATAACCCTCATCCTTGTCGTACTGATCGTATGCACCATGGCCACCATAATCGTGGCCATGCTGCTGCGGAACCACGGCAGCATGGGCGCTCCCGGCAGGCTCGCACTGCTCATCCTCGGACGTGGCGGGGAAGGGACTAGCTGGGAACCGTTCGTCGTTGCCCCAGGCAATCACGACCCCGACAGCCGGTACGTCACGCCTGACGACCTGGCTCGCCGCATGAGCGACCACATCGCCATCGAACACAACGGCATGCCGTCGGCAACCGACTGGACTGCCCTCGTGCGCCGGGTGGAAACGCTCGAGCAGCAGCGCGAGACGGACCGTATCCGCATCGCCACGCTTGAGCGGATCGTCCGCCGGCTGCGCGTCCGAGCCGCCTCGAAGTTCCCGTTCGACGTGATCGGATTCTTCATCGGCGCCATCGTCGGCGTGATCGTGGATCTGGAACTGCCGAAACATTTCTACCACTTCACGACCATCATCAACGTCTACCCGCTCGGTGGCCAGAAGTATCGCCTCGGCCTCATCTCGACGACCGACACGCTGAAGCTGATCGGTCTCGCATTCATCTGCGCCGTAGTCGGCTACGTGCTCGGGCGAGCGCTCATGTGGGTGCTCGGACGGACCCGGCGGGTCGCCTCTGACGCCGACATCGCCGAACTGGACGCGCGGCAGTGAACCGACACCGGAGCCCATGGCTCGCTCTTGTAGGTGGCATGCTCATTGCGGTATTCGCCGGAATCTTCGGTGGAACCGGTGGGTTCGGAGCGCTGGAAACGCCAAACAACACGGTTCACGTGTTCCCCTTGGCGCCGACCGCTCCTGCCGCTAGCCAAAAGCCACCGACCACAACGGTGAAGGTACCGTGCCCGGATACTCTCGGACCGGTAACGTACTTCGCCAATAACCCGGCGACAGCAAGTGACCACCTGTTCGGCGCATCGCTCGTCTTGGGCATGCCTGCGTTCAACGAAACAACGAAGGATATCACCCCTTCGCCGGCGAATGCACAAGCAACGAGAAAGGTGGAGTGGAAGACGCTCTGCCTGGATCCGGAGCGGGCCAAGGCTGTCGCGCTGGCAGCGCTGCCTCACATGGCAGGCCTCGCCAACGCAAGCTGGGCAACCCAACTGAAGGACCTGTGGGTAAATGGCGACTGGGCACACGCCCGCCTTCGCTTCCACAAGAAGCCGCCAACGACCTACACCATGCTGATGGTGGCAGGGAAAGGTCTCCATGGACCTCCCACCGCCTACATCGTGAAGGCTGAAGCCGCCGGATGGTACCTCGAGGTATCGTTCGGTAGCCACACGCTCTCACTTCGGGTCGGGTGTGGCGGGCAACCGTCCCTCGACATCGACACGCAAACCATGCAAGGGTACCAGGCTCCGCTACTTCAGGTCTACCATATCTTCCACGGGTAGATCCTAAGCGGTGCCGGCCTGCGGTACGATTCGGGTTAACCCCCACAGAATCGTACCGCAGGCAGTATCAGGAATTCGTCCTCATACATGTGGGCTCCACTTTGTTGAGCACAGAAAATGAGGATGAGTAGCGGAAGAAGCAACCAGAGTCGTATATGGGCTAACGCCTTTCGCCAAGAAGAATGAATCTTCATGCCTTAACTCGTCATTATGTAAGGCAGGGAACAAGCGGAATGCTAGACACTACGCACGATAAACGGCATTATAAACAAGTGATGTTATCAGTCCGCAATCAGACAGTCCTGAAAGACATTGTTACGCCCGCGAACGCTATTACCATTGCCGGGCTGCTTTTGACACTGTTCGGCGCGCTCCGCCTTGATACAGTCAGCGGCCTGGTCATGACAATCGCCGGCAGGGGACTTGATATGGTTGACGGACCAGTGTCGCGGCGCACACATACGAGCCATATTGGCGCGCTACTGGACGCAGGGTCCGACAAAGTCAGTATGCTGGCGCTCTTGATAGCCATGTATTACTTCGGACTTGCACCGACGCTATTTCTGTCATTCATATTCGTCTACCACGCCGCTATTGTATACATGAGCCTGAGCGGCGAAAAGCACGGTGTCGAGGCCAAACCGACGGTGCTTGGCAAATATACTATGTTTCTGCATCTCGCGGCGCTTCTAAGCTTCGCGCTTTCCGCTGATATTACAAGCTACACAATTGCGGTATATGATGCCGCGGCCGTGCTCGCCCTCGCAGGCGTCGTGGCAGGCGTAATCAGCCTGTACCGCTATGTCGAGCTTTACATCAGGAACGTTAGATCGAAGCTACACAAATAAACAACAGAATCTTGCCTCATTCGCGCGTATAATAAAAGGTAAATGGGGCAGGCGCTGTATCGCAAATACCGGTCTAAGTCGCTGGACGAAATTGTCGGGCAAGAACAAATCACGAAGACGCTCGCGAACGCTATAAAGACGGGCAAGATTTCGCATGCATACTTGTTCACGGGGCCGCGCGGCGTGGGAAAAACGTCGATCGCACGCATCCTGGCGCACGAGATTAATGGTTTGCCATACACCGATGACTCGGTACATTTGGACATTATCGAAATCGACGCGGCCAGCAACCGGCGCATCGACGAAATCCGTGACTTGCGCGACAAGGTAAACATCGCGCCCACATCTGCGAAGTACAAAGTCTACATCATCGACGAAGTCCACATGCTCACCAAGGAAGCGTTCAACGCGTTGCTCAAGACACTCGAAGAACCGCCGGCGCACGTGGTATTCATCCTGGCAACAACCGACGCACATAAGTTACCCGAGACGATAATCAGCCGCACCCAGCGATTTACCTTTCGGCCATATCCGCTGGAGCAAGTGGCGGAGCATTTGCGCGAAATCGCAAAGCAAGAAAAAATTTCCATAACCGACGAAGCACTGGAGCTCATCGCTGCGCACGGTGAAGGTTCGTTCCGGGACAGCATCAGCCTGCTCGATCAGGCCGCCGGCTATGACGCTGAAATCACCAAGGCGTATATTCAGACGCTACTCGGCATACCACCGGCTGAGGCAATACAGGAACTAGCCGCCGCTTTGTCCAGCCATAACGCCTCAACGGCCGTAACCACGATGGAGCGTCTGCGCGAGCAAGGGTTCCAGCCGGCGCAAATAGCCAAGCACCTTGGCCTCATATGGCGCGAAAACATATTACGAGCAGGGCACGCCGCGCCCATGGATTTTCAGTTACTGGAGAAATTGCTCAATGTGTCCGCAACGGCAAATCCTGATCGATACCTGGAAGTAATATTACTCGAGTTTTCGCTTGCCCGCTCGGAAACGCCGGCAGTCGTTGCCGCACCGCCGGCCGCAAAGCAGCCCGAGACACCCCCTAGATCCTCACCTAAGCAGCCGGCTGAGCCAAAGACCGAAAAGCCCACAGAAAAACCAGAACCGGCAGCGCAAAAGACTGCCGCTGCGAAAGCCTTACCGGCCCCGACCGCGCTGCTCGACGAAGCCGTGTGGCCCGAAGTACTCGGCGTGCTCAAAAAAGACCGCAACACTTTGTATAGCATCGTCCGTATGGCTACGCCAAAGTTCGGTGACGGCGAATTGGGCCTGGAATTCTCCTTCGCTTTTCATAAAAAGCAGGTGTCTGATGCCAAAAATCAGAAAATTATCAGCGATATTGTCGCACAATTAACCGGCAAACCCGTAAGCATACACTGCACGCTTGCAAAACGGGCACCAGAACCATCAACTGCCGCTGCGGAGCTGGTCACGGAAACGCATATGCTGCCGGAAGCCGAGACCCTCACTCCCGAAAAGCCTAATATTTCAAGCATTAGCAATATCTTTGGCGGCGCCGAACTGCTAGAATCGTAGCAGTGGAGGATATTCACAAAAGGGCACAGTGCGGCCGGATTTCTGCGCTCCGATACTCACGTACTACTACGTACGCTCCGCTTCGGTGCTCGGACTTCTATCACACTGCACTCTCTACCGTGAATATCCTGGAGAGCATAATGGAGGGGAAGTAAGTGGAGCCGCAAACGTCGGGCCGTATCAGTCATCAGCCGCCGCAAAATACCGAGGCAGAGGCGAGCTTGCTTGGCGCAATTCTAATTGACAGCGACGCCGTTGTTAAAATCGCGGACATCATCTCGGCAGAGGATTTCTACGACCAGCGGCACGCCCGTATCTACGAAGCGGCGACGCAACTCTACGAGCGACACAGTCCGATCGATGTGCTCACCTTGTCCGACCAGCTGAAGAACAACGGGTTTCTCGATACCACTGGCGGCGGCGCGTACTTAACCGAATTAACCAACTACGTACCAACCGCGGCACACGTCGAGCAATACGCCGACATTGTGGCACAAAAGGCGCTCCGGCGTCGGCTTATCAAAGCCGCACAAGAGATTTCGGGCTTAAGCTACGACGAATCCAAGGAACTGCGCGAACTTATCGAAGAAGCCGAAACGCGTCTGTTCCAAGTCAGCCAGCAACACATCAAACAGAATGTCGTCAGCCTGGAAACCATCCTGGCCGAGAGCTTTGAACGTCTTGATGACCTACATAAAGACAAGAACAAGCTCCGTGGCGTCCCGACCGGATTCAAAGACATGGATGAAATGCTGGCCGGACTGCAACGCTCGGATCTGTTCATCCTGGCCGCCCGACCGTCAATGGGGAAGACAGCATTTTCTTTGAATCTCGCGCACAATGTTGCCGTCAGCGCGAAAGTTCCAGTGCTGATATTCTCGCTCGAAATGAGCAAGGAGCAGCTCGTCGACCGCTTGCTCAGCATGGAATCGGGGGTCGATGCCTGGGCGCTCCGTACTGGGAATCTAACTGACAGTGACTTCGAGAAAATCGGCCAAGCCATGGGAACGCTCTCGGAAGCCCAAATCTTTATCGACGATACGCCCGGCATTACCGTCAGCGACCTGCGCACCAAAGCCCGCCGCGAAGCGCACCAGCACCCGCTCGGACTGATCGTCGTTGACTATTTGCAGTTGATGAGCGGCGGCAGTAGGTTTTCGGGCGACGGCAACCGCGTCCAGGAAATTTCCGAAATCTCGCGTGGACTGAAGGGCGTCGCGCGTGAACTGAATGTCCCGCTGATCGCGCTCAGCCAGCTCAGCCGTTCGGTTGAGAGCCGCAGTCCGCAGATCCCGCAGCTGTCCGACCTCCGCGAATCCGGCTCCATCGAGCAGGACGCCGATGTCGTGGCATTCATTTACCGTGAAGAATATTACAATCCCGAAACCGATCGCAAGAATATCACCGATATCCTTGTCAAAAAGCATCGTAACGGTCCGACCGGCAATGTCGAGTTGTACTTCGACAGGGAAAAGCAGCGTTTCCGCTCCGTTGACGCGCGCCACACCGACCCGTTCGAAGCATAAGCGTTCGGATGTTATAATGGCTCCAAGATCATGAAAGAAAAACTGCTGTCGCTACTAAAGGTAAGCCGCCTGCAACTCGGCGTAGCCGCCGGGTTATTCGTCGCCGCCGTACTCTATATATTCCGACTCGGTTCGGCACCAGCCCACATGAGCCAGGGTGAGTTTGCCACGTACCACAATAACTTTCACCTGCATCAAATCCTGCGCAATCCGCTGAATGCGCCATATAAGCTTATTGATTACGCCATGTTGCATATCTTCGGGCATACAGTTGCCGCAGCGCGGCTGACATCCGTCGTATTCGCGCTAATCGCCGTCGTATTGTTCTTTAACATAATGCTACGCTGGCATGGCAAACGCACGGCATGGCTTGCTACATTTCTGTTTGCGACTTCCGGCTGGCTGCTGCATGTTGGACGCCTCGGCACGGGCGCAGTGACGTGGGTCGTGCTGCCTCTTGCGCTTATACTGCTCGGGTCATGGCTGAGCCGCACTGAAAAGTCAGGTTGGGCAATGATAATCTTGGCGCTTTCGTTCGGCATTATTTTGTTTGTACCGGCAGCCATCTGGTTCGTTGTAGTCTATGCATTATTGTTACGGCAAGATATTGGCGAACACATGAAAGAGAGCGAACACGCGCAACGCATCATAGCGGCGATCATCTTCCTGGTGCTGGTAGGCGCTTTGGCATTTTCACTCTATAGCTCGCCGGACCTTGTCCGTCCATGGCTAGGTTTACCGCACATGATGCCACACCTTGTAAATGGCGTACATGTCTGGATATCGAGCCTGTTGCTGTATCTGTTTGCGCGCGGGCCGTACTCGCCGGAAATTTGGCTGGGACATGCGCCGATACTCGATGTATTTGTGACGGCCATGTTTTTGCTGGGTGCGTACTTTTACATTACTCATTTCCGCAATTTGCGCGCATTTACCTTAGCAACATTTACAATAATCGGCAGCGTATTGACTGCACTGAACGGAGCGCTGGCCATGAGTTTCCTGGTGCCGCTTGCATACTTGATAGCCGCCACTGGCTTAACATATTTGCTACGCGAATGGATGACGGTCTTTCCGCGCAATCCGGTCGCACGCACGGTCGGTGTAGCACTTGTGACGCTCGCCGTAGCCAGCACTGCAGCGTACCATCTGACATCCTACTTTGTCGCTTGGCAACACAACCCGGCGACGGTCAGAACATTCCAGCGCAAACCCTAAGACCGCCTGTTATAATAATGAAGAAGTAAAGGAGTGTATTACCTATGAGTAAATTCGACCAAGCCAAGATGCTGATGCGTGTTAAGAAGATCCAGAAAGAACTACAGAAGCAGATCATCGAAGTTGAGGCAGGCGACGGTGCAGTCCGCGTAGAGATTACCGGCGAGCAGAAGATCAAGAAAGTCCACATCGACCCCGAGTACGTTGATCTTGACGACATTGGCCAGCTAGAGCGTTGGGTTGAGGACGCCGTGAAGCAGGCAATTACCGAAAGCCAGCGCGTCGCACAAGAAAAAATGCAGCCTATGATGGGCATGCTTGGTGAGTTCGGTTTGTAAAACGCCAACGCTGTATGCAAGTTCTGCCACCGGCGCTTGAAAATCTCATCGAAGCGCTCGGCAATCTGCCGGGCGTTGGGCCGCGCACTGCTGAACGATATGCGTACTATCTGGTCAAGCACAATCCGCATACCTCGAAACAGCTCGCAGATGCGCTTGGCAATGTGCATGACAATATCGGCTATTGCAAGAAAACGTTCGCGCTCGTCGCCAAAGGCCAAGAATTATCCGACTTGTACACCGACCCGCGGCGCACTAAGAAAATCGTCGCCGTAGTCGCCGAACCGTTCGACATCGTCGCACTCGAAAAAACCGCACAGTTCAATGGCACATACCACGTACTAGGCGGCCTAGTATCGCCAATCGATGGTATCGGCCCGGAACAATTGCACATTGCCGAACTTATCCAACGGATCGACGAAGACGAGGTTGAAGAAATCATTCTCGCCACCAACGCCAGCGTAGAGGGTGAATCGACTGCGCTTTACATCCAACAGCAAATTGGCGGCCGGCCGGTCAAAATCACGCGGCTTGCGCGCGGTTTGCCGATCGGCGTTGACCTGGAATACGCCGATCAAATCACGCTCGGCCGTGCCCTGGAAGGCAGGCAAGCATTATGAATATTACCTACTGCATCGAGTGTGCCAAAAAGCTGACCAAGCTCAGCGACTCGGAATACAAGTGCCCGAACGACCATACCTTTTGGAACGAGCCAAAAGCATGCGTCGCCGTTGTCATACTTAACGAGAATGGCGAGGTGCTATTCTCCAAACGCGCCAGAGAACCATTCAAAGGCCAATACGATTTGCCGGGTGGCTTCTGTGAATTCAATGAAGACCCGATGACGGCCGCCAAACGCGAAATCACCGAAGAAACCGGCATGACGATAAGCGACCTGGAAGTCATAGCCGCCTACGCGGGCGAGTACTTACCGAACGAATCCGTCTGCGACATCATAGTGCTCGCGCACGAACACGCTGGCATGCCACAGCCGGATGACGATTCCGAAGCCCTCGAATGGCGCCCGCCCGAATTTATCGACGACCCCACCTTCAACCCCGAATATCCCGGCCTGAGTGATAAGATCCGCGCGACTCTCTCGGTCAACTAGCTTTTGCTTTTTCGTCCTTTTGGACTCATCAGCACGAACGCACATTCGTGAAAAGCAAAAACATTGACGACGGACAATTTGGAAAAGCGCGCGCTGGCGCGACAGCCATTGGCGTGTCGCGCCAGCGCGGTAAAGCAGGAGCGCACTTCAGCTAGAGGGCGTACTTCTCCATTGAGTGGCTGCCGTCCAGCTCGAAGCGCATGCTACCGTCTCCGTAGTGCTTGTCCAGCTCTGCGCACGGGTTTTCTCCGAGGGAGAAACCCCCGATGAGCTGAGCTTCGGCTACGAACACCCGCAGGGCCTCGTCGAAGTCGCCGATGGCGGAATACCACCCGAAGAGGCGGGCGCTGTACCGAGTCAGCTCTGCGTGGCTCACGTTGAAGCGACGCATCACGTCCCCGAAAAGGGCCTGCAACGCAGCGTCGTCTTGGCCATGGCTGGTCAGCGCGACCGTGAAGTCGTAGTGGGCGTACTTGTGCCCTACGCTGTACGTGCCGCCAGTGTCGGCAACGAGTGTCGCGCCGGGCGATACGTACGGGAAGTACCCGTGCTTCTTCGCCCAGATCGCGACCTGCACCAGACACTCGTATAGGTCCTGGTAACTCAGGATGTTCGGCCGGTATCCCACAGTCACGCGGAAGTCGTCAGGGAACTCGACCGAGACGATACCGTTGTAACCCATGATATGGTCCCTCAAGGGGGCCAAGCTTTTGCGAGGGCGGGTCGAACCCTTCGCCCAGCGGCGCAGCGACGAGGTCCAGCCGAACGTGAACTTTGAGTCTTGCACGTAGATCACCGTTTCCTTTTCTCGATGTCAGCGCGTTGTTCGCGCCTTTTCTTGCGGGTGGCCGGTCAGTGGCTGCACCGTGTCCGGTTACGACAAGCGAATACAGGGATGCTTTATCTATCAGCTCCTGCTAATTGTCCGTCTATCAATGTACTTCCAGGATAAGCCTGAATGAAGCTAGCATATTTTACCACTTTTTGTAAATATAAGCAATAGTTACGTAGTATCTCAACACCTATGCAACATAAAACGGTAGGCGTCCTACACTGTTAGTACCACCTAACAACGAAGGAGCCTACCATGGCTTATTCTACCAACCCTAATCTCCCGAAAGCGAGGGCGACAGCCCTCCGCTTGCTGCTTCTTGAAGCAGTACCCTTGCAGGTAGTCGCCCGAAAGTGTGGTGTCCACCGTTCGACCATTTACCGCTGGAAGCTGAAATGGCTGGCGCTGAATGCAAACCGGCAGCTGGAGAACTACAACAGACCATCACGAAAGCCGGGACGCAGATTTCGGTTGGAGTACTGTCGGTGGGTAATCCCAACCAGCAGTAGCCGGCCACATGGCTCGCCAAGGGCCATAGTGGACACCGTCGTAGCACGGGTACTTGAGCTGCGGCGTACGCTCAAACGCTGCGCTGAAGTCATCTGGTACTATCTCACCCATGACGACGGTATTTACATCAGTCTCAGCAGTGTCCGCCGAATACTGAAGCGTACGGGGTACGCCAACGGGAGAAAGAAACGAGTCCGTCCGGATAACCCGAGGCGACCCCATGTCACGAGGCCTGGTGAACTGGTCGAAACCGATACCATCCACCACGTCGGCCCGGACAGTGGCAGACGGCTGTATTACTACACGGTCATTGACCTGTTCACCCGGATGACGCATGTCACCCTGGCGCCAAAGCTCAACCCCGGACTCGCCGCGCAAGCAGTACTGGAGGCACAAGACAGCTGGGGTATTCCTATCTCCATAGTACAGACCGACAATGGCCCGGAGTACGGACGCTACTTCGAACAGAGCCTACGGGCACGAGGTATTACCACCAGGCATACGAGACTACACCGGCCCAACGACAACGCCCATATTGAGCGGTTCAACCGGACGATCCAGACTGAATGCATTGGATATTACTGGGACTGGAGCGGAACGCTCCTGTTCCAGCGAGATACGCTAACCGCGTATCTCGACTACTACAATACCGAGCGGGTACACTTAGGTTTACAGTTACGCGCCAGCCCAAATGTTGCAAAGGTCCTGAGTTTTATACGTAGTTACTACCCTCAATCTATGGAGAAAGCAGGTAAGATATGCGACAATGATGCAATGCAACCCTACTCTGAAGCAAAAGACATTGCGGCGCTGCTACAGGATGCGAAACGCCTAGTCATCATTCAGGCGGATAATCCCGATGGGGACTCGCTGGGCAGCGCCTTGGCGCTTGAGCAAATTTTGGGCGACATGGGCAAAGAGCCGTTCCTATACTGCGGTGTTGATATCCCGACGTACCTGACACACTTATCTGGCTGGGATCGGGTAAGCAGGGAATTGCCGCAACAATTTGACATGAGCATTATTGTCGACACCAGCGCCGACAGCTTGCTCGAACAACTGGCAAAGAGCGGGCAACGCCAATGGGTCGCGTCAAAACCCTGTATTGTCATTGACCACCACGATGTCGAAATGACCATCTCGTATGCCAAAGTCGTGTGCAACCATCCGGCAGTCGCGACTGGAGAAGTCATCTACGAGCTTGCGCGGCAACTTGATTGGCCACTGAGCGTCGAAACGAAAAACATGCTCGCTGTCTCCATCTTGGCGGATAGCCTTGGCCTCACCACCGACGCGACTACGGCGCGTAGCATCCATATCATCGCCGAACTCGTAGACGGCGGCGTACGTATTCCGGAACTGGAAGAAAAGCGTCGCGAGATGATGCGAAAAGCCCCGGAACTTGTCCATTACAAAGGCGAGCTATTGCAGCGTGTGGAATACTACGCAGACAATCGCATCGCAACTGTCACGATTCCGTGGGAAGAAATTGAGCAATACAGCCACGCCTACAACCCATCGATGCTCGTCATCGATGATATGCGGCTGACCGAAAATACCGATGTCGCCATCGCATTCAAGCTTTACAACGACGGCCACATGACGGCAAAAATCCGCTGCAATTACGGCAAGGGTATCGCGAATGACCTCGCCCAAGCGTTCAGCGGCGGCGGCCATCCGTACGCTAGTGGTTTCAAAATCACCAATGGTCGCCCGTTCAATGAAGTGAAATCAGAATGTATCGCCAAAGCCATCGAACTTTTGGAAAATCTAGACAAGGAAGCATCTGATGAAACTATACAACACGCGAACACGTAAAGTAGAAGAGCTCAAACCGCTCGAGAACAACAAGGTACGCATATATTCCTGCGGTCCGACCGTTTACGATCACGCGCATATCGGTAACCTCAGCGCCTATATCTTTGCGGATACGTTGCGCCGTGCCGTAAAGCTCGCAGGCTACAACGTCGAACATGCGATGAACTACACGGACGTCGATGATAAAACCATTCGCCGCAGCCACGAAAAATACCCGGACGACGACCCGAAAGCCGCGCTTAAAAAGCTGACCGATGAATACATCCGCCTGTTTTTGGATGATATGCGCAAAATTGGTAATGAAGTAGACGCGCTGAAATTCATGCGTGCGACCAACCCTGACGTCATAAAAGGCATGCAAGACCTCATTGCCAAGCTGCACGACGGCGGCTTCGCGTACGTGGCCGATGACGGCGTCTATTTCTCGATTGATGCCTACCGCAAAAGTGGCAAGACGTACGGGCAACTGTTGGAGTTGACACTTGAGAACACCAGCGAAGAACGCATCGACAACGATGAGTACGACAAAGAATCGGTGCATGATTTCGCGCTCTGGAAGAAACAGAAAAACGGCGAGCCGGCCTGGGAATTCGAACTCGATGGCCAAGACCTGACCGGACGACCCGGTTGGCATATTGAATGCTCGGTTATGAGTCGTCTGGCGCTCGGACAGCCATTTGACATTCACACGGGCGGCGTCGATCTGATTTTTCCACACCATGAGAATGAAATTGCCCAGAGCACTGCGTGCGAAACAAATCCGGTAATGGCGAACTTCTTCGCGCACAATGAACACATCCTGGTCGACGGCAAGAAGATGGCAAAGTCCGCTAATAATTTTTACACGTTGCAAGATATTATCGACCGTGGCTACGACCCGCTCGCATTCCGCCTGCTCGTCCTCCAGGCCCATTATCGTAGCCAGGTCCACTTCAGCTGGGAAAACCTCGAAGCGGCCCAGAACCGTCTGAGCAAGTTGCGCAATTGGGCAGCTCTCATGCATCAAAGTGTGGAGTCTAATTCAGAACATGTGTCAGTAATTTCGCTGGGCAATATGGGCGTGGAGATACGACGTGCACTCAGTAACGACATAGACACACCCCGAGCCATGGCAGTAATAGCCGAGGATTTACCGAATGTTTCGGAAGATGAACATGGCGGTTTTAGCAGTCAACAAATCCGCGAGTCCGCCGAGTTTATTGATGAGGTATTCGGACTAGATCTTTCAGAAGTCCCCGATATTTCCCCATCCCAAAAAGTCCTTATTGATGAACGCAAGAAAGCGCGGGAAGCGAAAGATTGGACAAAGTCTGACGAGCTGCGTGACAAGCTGTCAGAGCAGGGGATCGGCCTGCGTGACACGCCACGTGGCGCAACATGGTATCGGCTGTAATCACCACAAACCGTATACTCTCACTCACTAGATCGTCTGCCACAGTCGACTAGCGACTCCAATCAGATCAGATATGACTGGTAGGCCCGTGAATAAGTTCTAAGTCTCAACTGAAGGAATTTCGGTATCGTGTACCAAGTGACGGCGTCGCAATTGGTCCACTATGAGCACCCGCAAACAGCCCATGATCGGAATCGCGACTAACCCACCGAGCAGACCGCTGAAACTTACCCCGACCACAACCGCGACAAATACGAGCAGCGGAGACATGTTCGTCGTATTTGCCTGGATACGCGGCTGAATTATGTAGTTTTCAATCTGCTGATACAAAATGTAGTACGCCAAGATAAAGATGGCAGCCGGCACTGAATGGAACAGGGCTACGGTAGTCACAATGATAGCGCCGATAGTATGACCGACCATCGGAATTAGTCCACAAATAAACACCACGAACATCAACGCCACCGGATAGCTAATATGAAATATAAACAGAACCGGGACAATCAGCCCGGACGCGAGAGCCGCCAAAATCACTTGGCCGTTCACATATCCACGAATCACGTGATACATATCGCCGCTTAACTTGCGAACATCAGCCCGTCGTTTGGCCGGCGTGAGTTCTATAGCCAAGTCAATCCAATGCGGCCCTTCGATAAGCATCATGAAGGTCAGCACAAGCACAGTCAATATCGAAAATACACTGCTGCCGAAAGTCGTAATAGTGGATACTGCCGCGCCACTCACATGCTTGAGTCGCTCCTGAAGTTGCTGCGATATAGATCGGACTTGCGATTCCAAATGGTAACGTTGGATAGCTTTCCCGATGTCGCCGTTCTGCTCACGAATGTTCTCTACGTACGCTGGGGCGGCATCGATAAAGCTGCCCGTTTGATGTGCAATTGGCGGTACGACGCTCGCCAGAAAGCCGGCTAAAATGGCGATTACGATGAAGAATGAAGTCGCTGTAGCAAGGGAACGGTTGCCTCGCCGGCGCTTCGGAAGATGCTCAGCAAGCCAGTGCACCGGCGCGTTGAGCGCGAGCGCCAGGAAAAAAGCGATAAACACGAGGGTTAGGGCATGCTCAGCTTTGCGCAGCGCCGCGAAAAACAGCATCGACAGGATAACCAACAGTAACACGCGGACAACCGTTCGGTTACTGATCGTAATTTCTATTTCCGGGTCGTCTTTGTGCTTGAGGTGAAACATAGAGTTTATTATCTATATTTAGCGCTTTTCTTGCAACAGTTCCGCATATGCTTTAACGAGCTGCTTGCCGACAACAGCTACGTCGAACTGATGAACATATTGTTTCTGCCACGCCTGCACGCTTACCCTCGCTTCGGCATCGCGCAGGTAGGTACTCAGTTTCTTAGCAAGTTCGAATGCGTCGTCAGCCGGGAAGAGCAGCTCGGGATGCGGCTCAAGCACGCTACGATAGCCGGGGTTATCGCCCGCAAGCGTTACGGCACCACCCGCCATGGCTTCAATCAGCACAATGCCAAAACTCTCGCCGCCAGTGCTCGGGAACGCCATGATATCCGCACTGGCGACATACGACGGCTTGTCTTCTTCGGCGATAAATCCTGCAAATGTAACAAGCTCATCAAGTAGCTGGTCGGCAGTATACCGCTTGAGCTCCGCGTCAAGCGGACCCTTGCCACAAATAACCACTCGGAATGGCGGCAAGTTATTGCGCTGTTTGAGAATACGCACGGCTTCAAGCAGTGTCATGCAGCCTTTGCGCGGCACGAGACGGCCGAGGAACATGATGGTCAGTTTGTCATCGTCAAATTGCGGCAAATGCTTGGCCTTGGCAAATCTATCGACATCAATCACCATCGGCAGTACCGTAACATTGCGTCTATATATCTGTTTGATGAACTGTTGCGTCGCCACGGTGTTGGCAAAAATAGTATCAAATCGTTTGAGCGACGGCCGCACCCACCACGCGAGCAGCCGATTCGCCGCGCCTACCATGCGCGAGTAGGGAAGTACATGGAACGTGCCGACAATCGCGGTCCGTTTTGGCGCCGCAAGAATGAGTCGCTGAGCGAGCATCGGGCTGTATGGCATTTGCACGTGCAATACATCAAACTGCTCAGCCGTCAGCAGTTGCCGCAGCCGGCTGCGCTTCGCAGGAAGGGGCAGCGATAAACGATTGCCGTTGAATCGTACTTTGAAATTCTTACTCAAACTATGTAAATGCTCAACGTCGGTACGGCTTGTCTCGCCCACCAGATAGTGCACTTCGTGGCCCTGGCGTGTCAGCCAATCGCCGATTGCCAGCACATACTGCTGAACGCCATCAGGCGTGTCGAGCGAGTCGTCGAGCACCAGCCCGATTTTCAGGCTTTTCATTTTGCAACTGGAGCGCGTCGTTTGCTCTGGTGTTTTTTAATCGCTTTGGCGTAGAGCGCCTCGTATTGATCGATGATAGTACCGACGGTATACAGTTTCGTTTGCTGCTTGGCCCAGTCTCGCCACAATTTCCGCAGGTCATTTTCGTGCAACAGCAAGTCGAGCCGGTGTGCGAATTCCTCCGAGTCTTTCGGGTCAATCAGCGAGATCGCACCCAAGCCCGTCAGGACCGAACGATACCCAGGATTGTTACCCGCAACGGTTACAAGCCCGGTCGCCATTGCCTCAAGCAGCACCAATCCGAAACTCTCGCCAAACGGCGACGGCGCACAAAACAGGTCGCAGGTCTGCAAATACTCCAGCTTTTGCTGTTCAGTCACATAGCCTGCAAAACGAATATTCTTGAGGGCCAGACGCTTTGCTTGTTTCTCCAGTTTTTCGCGGTCGGTACCATCTCCGGCGATGAGCAATGACACATCGGGACGTTTTTTGCTGAGCTCACTGAAAGCGCGAAGCAAATAGTGCACGCCTTTACGATTCTCTAGGCGTCCGACGTACAAAATCGTCTTACGGGGTTTGGAGTCATCGTGTTTTCTTGGCGGCCTATAGTGGTTCACGTCGATAGCATTCGGAATGATAGTAACCGGCCCTTCGGTCAGTTCACCGATGTATTCTGCGGCAGGCTCTGATACAGCGACGTATTCGTCGATATAGCCGAGCAGCGGCTTGATGTACGGCGCTGCAACACGGGCGAATGTGCGGCCTACGAGAGTCTCTGGAAACGCAGCGTGGAACGTCGCCACATTGACCGTAGTCGAGAGGGCCAGCATCTGCCGGCCGAGCATGGGTACGCCAGGTTCATGGAAATGGAGGACGTCAAACTGCTCCTCTTCAAGCACTCGCTCAATCTCCTCGTTCAGTCCGGCGGATACTTGGCCGGTCGTGTGGAGCGGGTTGGCGACCTCGGTACCGCTGCCTAGGAATAATACGTGCTTGTGCTTTAGCTTTTCGCGCATCTCGCGTGGCTCCGGCGTAATAATAATCGCGTCATGACCACGCCGTCGAAGCTCCGCCTGATAGGCGAGCACCAGTTTCTGTACACCACCGCCAAACGCAATATTATACGGGCAAACAAGTCCGATTTTCATAGCTGCACTCTAGTATAGCACATGCCGCTATCCTTAGGATGGACGGGAGAGCTTGCGGCGAAGCTTGGCAGGCACAAACGGCGCCGCATCCTTTTCGTCGGCGATAACCGTCGGTGCATGCGCGGCCATATCCACGTCAAGGTTCATACCATGAAATTCGGAAAAGGTCACGCGCAGATGCTGCTCAATAACGTGGTTATCAAAAAAATGATCATGCTTCACGCCTACGTGCCAGACCGGCAGATTAACCTTGACTTGGCAATTATCCAGCTTGAACATTTGGATCGTCGTATATAGCCACGTGCGGACATCGTTGTTGTTCCAAAGCCAGATCTCGACGGCGGTCATTTTCTTCGCCTGCTCACGCGTCAATCCCTTAAACTTTGCATGTCCCGTGTAGTTATATACAAATCTCAAAATGAATGGCCGCAAAAAGACTATACGGAAAAAACTCGCCATAAACGCCGATGTAAAAAGCGTCGGCAAGTACCGAAATGCCCAGTGCTTGAAGGGGCTCAGCGAGAAGTCATCCTTATGAGCAAACCCGACCAGGCTGACGAGCATATCGACTTTCTTAGTAAGATCAGGGAAGCGCTGCAGCATGCGGGTTGCAACAACGAACCCGAAGCTCATACCCACAATCGTCACCCGCTTGCGCTTATAGCGCATCCGCACGAACGAAGCCAAATAATCAGCCATGTTGTCGACATTCGGTTTCTTGCCGATCTTGTACATGCTATCCATGCCGCCGAAGCCGGGCAGGTCAGGCATGGTCACCGTACCGTAGCGGTTCAGCACCTGCGCGATGCCCCACCAGCGCTCCAAACTGGAGTGATGTCCGTAGAGCAATAGGATTTCGCGCTGTTTGCCGGGCGGCGCAGGAAGATGCAGCATGCGACCCTGCAAGCCGTTCATATTGAGCGGCACAATATAATCCGCAGGATTTTTTGTCTTTTCTTTTGCCATGACGTTACGCAAATTTTATCCTAATTACCTCTATCGCACAAGGTCGTGCAGCATGGGTGTTGTATGATGGGATTATGGGAACAATGATCGACATAACAAGCGCAAAAGGCAACGTAAAAGCTTATGAAGCAAGGCCGGAAGGCGAGGGTAAAGGCGGTGTCATCGTCATTCACGAGGTATGGGGATTGGTCGACCACACGAAAGATGTGGCAGACCGGCTGGCGCGCGAAGGCTACGTAGTGCTGGCTCCCGACCTTCTGGGCGACGCGATGGACGTCGCAGCAGCCGGCGAATTACAAGAGGACCTGTTCAGCCCTGACCCTGAGAAACGCAACAAGGTACAGCCGAAGCTACGGGAGCTAACGGCACCGATACATAACCCAGTATTCGGGGCCGATACGGTCGCAAGAATTAAGGGATGCTTCGATTACCTGTATTCGCAACCGGACACAAACAAACGGATAGCGATCATGGGATTCTGTTTCGGCGGATCATACAGCTTCAGCTTCGCCGTCAACGAACCGCGGCTCAAACTTGCACTGCCGTTTTACGGCCATGCCAACTTTACCGCAAAAGAACTCCAAGCGATCAAGTGTCCAGTGCGCGCCTTTCTCGGAGAAAATGACGAAGGCTTAATGAAAGGCCTGCCCGAGCTGCAGGAAAAAATGCACGAAGCCGGCGTGGATTTTGAAGCGAAGGTCTATCCGAACTGCGGCCATGCATTCTTCAACAACACCAACAAATACGCCTACAACGAAGCAGCGGCCACCGATTCCTGGCAGCGAGTAGTCGAATATCTTCGACAATATGTCAGCTCGAACGATCGCCCAGGTAGATTGTAAATACCGCCCAAATACGGTACTATCTATCTGATCAATGGGACGTCGCCAAGTGGTAAGGCACCAGGTTTTGGTCCTGGCATTCGGGGGTTCGAATCCCTCCGTCCCAGCCAATTTGGTTACATACGACTACAGTAACTTCTTAGCTTTGAAAATCCGACTTATAATCCGCACCAAATGATTATGCCTAAAAGACTATTTTTGGTATTAAGAATTAGTTGAGTTGGATCGATACAGGCTAGTCTGTATTTCTTGAATAAAAATGCCTGGTCGACCCGTAGTGAGAAGACCTGGCCCTAGAGGACCTGACGAGTTTTCACCGATTTTCGGGAGCGATCGGAGAGCCTGAGAAACTTCTGGGGTCATGTGGTCGAGCTGCCACTGCATCTCGGCTTTTGCTGCTTCCGGATGATTTGGGTTTGCAAGATCTATAGCCTCTAAAGCATAAGCAGCTGCCCCTAATGCATGCGCACCCATATGACAGATTCCAACACTCTGCCCTGCAGCACGTGCGGCCGCTCGGCCAGCAGGATCCTTTATTTCATTAGCACTTATACCTCCTTTAAACCTCCGCCGGATTTCTTCAGCAGTATTCAGTTCTCCCCTGGCAAATGCTCGAGTGCGAGCAATTAGTTCCCGAGGGCGATCATCTCCAGGAGCTACCGCTTCAAATATATAAAGAACACGCTCTACACAGTCGGCAGCCCAAAAAGCAACAAGGCGTCGGTCGGCTTCGCTTAGCGTTTGTGGAGACTTTTCACGCATTTCTTTATTGTACTTCGCATATCGTATTTATATACGAACACTTCAGTTCTTACAATGTCAACCGTTCTCTAGCTAGGCTAGTAGAGCCTTCAGTCTCGCCATTGATTCCGGGTCAAAATCAAGAGTCAAAGTTCGAAAATCTGACCATAGTCCCCGCAGCATAAACACTATAGACGGTGCTTATTTTTTATATAGACTGCGGGTATGAAGACAAACGGGCAAGCCGGTGTGCATATGATCCATTTAAATATTTCGTCTTCGCAGTATTGGTAGTTTTTGGGGCTTTTACAGCCGCACTCCTTAAGCTGAACTCTAGAGTTAACAACTTTGAGTTAACCTCCACTTCCAGTAGCACGTCGTCGGAGTCAAGTGCCACGACATCGATCTGAGAGCACAAAGTAATCACTGATGAGCACATCGGGTGGAGGATGTGCAGCCATTACGAGCGTTAGCGATAGTAGGTTAACGATAGATATATGACTACCTGGGAGCAATCTTCCATCTCTTCGATAACGCCAAAATATATGGCGACCTAAGCGGCAAAACCCTAAACCGAAGTGCCATAAAAAAGGCGACCAGGTATGGATGAAGGTATACGAGGGGGGGTATTACATCAAAGAGCTACAAATCGCCTCCGACATCTGCAGTTCGAAACTCCTCTGCTGGCGCTACGGCCAAACCGTTTTCCTAAGTATTAAGGCCCCGCTATGGATCTACCATCCCCTCGATCGCATGAGCCATATGGGGCAATATCTCCGTTTCACCAAAAGAAAAAGGACCAGGCAACGCTGGTCTTTTTAGTGGCTACTGTCCGCTTGCAAATAACTGTGGATAAGCAATGTTTCAACAATAAACGATGGGGGTGTTGCAGGTAGAGAGTAGACAGGGGGTGAGGGAAGTGAAGGATGAGGGGAGACAATTGAGTCCGGTCGGTCGGACCCGGGTCGCAGTGTTGCGCTTGCGCGAACCGGGTCCGACCTTGCGGCAGCCCAGAAATGATCTACGAGTCGCTGTAGGGGGTGAGCAGGCCGATCGGGCCCATGGTGAGCTTGCCGTCGACGTTAACGTTCGCGATCGCGTCCTTGAAGTCGGTGATGGCGCGGGGGTCGGGGGTGCCGTTGACAGGCTCGTTGTAGCCGTCGCAGCCGAACCTCACGCTCACGTAAGGCAGCCCCTGGCTGTTGATCTGGATCTTGGGCTCACCGTCCGTGTCGAACTCGATCTGAGCGCGCGGCGCGTAGTGGTACGCGAGGGACTTGAGGCGAAGCCTCAAGGAAGCCTCAGCGTGGTCACCTGCCTCGTTGTGGGTGAGGATGGCGCCGACAAGGGTGACGAACATCGGGTCGGTGGTGGTGCTGGTCATGAGTTCCTCCGGTTGTATATGTATCTCGCAAGGATCGAAATCCTCCCTCCTCTGTGGGAAGCTCTGGCGAGCGCCCAGGTCATAAATGTATGATTTATAATCTGAGTACTCGCCAAAGCCAGCAGTCTATTCTCTACCTGTTAAATAGCGCTTTGAAGCGTTGCTACAAAGACGTACGATACAATACTACAAGTTAACATATTTTGCAAGTATTACCCCGTTGACTTTAGCACTGTTAGGTGTTAGAATTGCTTGTCTTTAAGTTTTTACAGCTTAGAGTACTTTGACAATTGAACTGGAAAACAAAAATTGAGGCTCATGCGCTCACTAATCCGATGCACTACTCGCCATCGTGAGGGCATAAGCCTCAGTTTTTGTTATACCCTTAGGCATACGGTACGCGACAGAGACGCCACTTAGGCCGTTCCACGGCAACACCCAGCGAAGGTGATGGAGGCACAGCCTCAGGAGTCGCTTTTGCCGGTACGCTACACCGCAAGATCAGATACTGTGCGAATCCATATCGCGACCAGAATGGCGCGAGGAAGTGAGGAACAAATGTCCACATCAGCGTTCGACCTGCTCATCATCGGTGGCGGCCCCGCCGGCCTGGGTGCCGCAATCGCGGGTGCTTCCGAGGGCCTGAACACGCTCGTGCTCGAGAACGATCAGTTCGGTGGTCAGGCCAACGGTTCGACGAACATCGAGAACTACGCTGGCTTCCCCAATGGCGTATCCGGAAGCGAGCTGACCGGCAACATGGTCATGCAGGCGCGCAGACTCGGTGCCAACCTGAGGCTCGCGACGATAACGCACCTGGAGCGCGATGGTGACCGCCTCGTGGCGATCGGCGACGAAGAGGATGACGTCTACTACGCGAATGCCGTACTGCTCGCCATGGGCGTTCAGTACCGCAGGCTGCGGGCAGACAACCTCGACGCCTACATCGGCTGGGGAGCGCGCTACGGCTCGCCTGACATCCACACCGCCTACGCCAACGAAGACATTTACGTCGTCGGCGGCGCCAACTCGGCCGGCCAGGCGGCTGTCCATCT